>Ga0302303_10000022_pt1 | contig 232967 bp, 221 predicted proteins | sample III_Palsa_E2_1_FD_194542 | JGI IMG/M metagenome (GOLD analysis project Ga0302303, IMG submission 194542) | Peat permafrost microbial communities from Stordalen Mire near Abisko, Sweden - III_Palsa_E2_1 | ecosystem: Environmental > Terrestrial > Soil > Palsa > Peat permafrost | place: Sweden... | reverse complement strand
TGTGAACTATTCCTCTGTCCGATCATTAAAAGCCTAATGATTGAGCCTAAAAAAGGTAAAGAGCCCGCATTCCGAATCATTAACAAAGTCTTTAATCCCTTAAGTTAACGGCTATGGAGTTATCTCCAACAAACCGGATTTATTTTATAATGTACCATTAAGTTAAATTAGCACTGTAGTTTATGCTATCATAGGGGTTTAAATTGACGACAAAAAAACGCAAAATCCCTTCGTTAAAAGGCCTTTTCGGATTGTTGGAGACAACTCCAACAATGGCAGGGCGGACGGCATGACGATGCTTATTAAAAAAAATTGATAAAACTAAACCGCCACCCACATTTTGAAAATTCTATAATTCTGCAAATTCCGGTTCAGACAAAAAAATTGCCAGAATAAAACTGCTACCCACATCCTAAAATTCTATAATCCAACAAATCCCAGTTCAGACAAAAAAACGCAGAGACCTTTGCCCGCATGCTTCGAGAGCCTCAGCAAGACACCCAAACCCCATTATCCCAATTTTAAAACAAATTAAAATAGCTTATTGATACCCCTTTGCCTGTAACTGAAACAATTCAAAATAACGCCCTTCTTTTAGTAATAATTCCTCATGGGTGCCTATTTCTAAAACGGTTCCTTTTTCTAATACCATAATTCTATCCGCTAACCTGGCGGTCGAAAACCGGTGCGAGATCAGCACTGCTGATTTGCCCCTGGTTAATTCGGCAAAACGCTGAAAAACTTCATATTCTGCCCGTGCATCCAGGGCTGCTGTCGGTTCATCCAAAATAAGCACCTGCGCCTCTTTCATATAAGCGCGGGCCAGTGCTACTTTTTGCCATTCGCCGCCCGATAGTTCTACACCATCATTAAAACGCCTGCCCAGCCATTGTTCATAGTGGTTGGGTAACTTTTCGGCCAAAGCATCGGCCAAACTTTCGTGCGCAGCTTTCTCAATTAATGCCTTGTTGTTTATTTCGCTGATGTTGCCAACAGCTATATTTTGCGAAAAGCTCATTTGGTAGCGCAAATAATCCTGGAAGATGATACCCAGGTTTAAACGTAAATCTTCAATGGCATATGCCTTCAAATCTATACCATCCAGTAAAATCCGTCCCTCGGTGGGGTCATATAAGCGGGCGAGTAGTTTCACCAGGGTGGTTTTGCCGGCTCCGTTTTCGCCCACCAATGCCAGTTTCTCGCCGGGATGCAGCGTAAAGCTTAAATGGCGATTGGCCCAGCTCTCCGAATTATGATATTGAAAGCCAACATCCTCAAAGGTAAACCCTTGTTTAATGGGGTTAGGGAATGGCAAAGGATTTCGCGCCACGCTTATTTTTGGTTTGATCTCAAAAAACTCCAAAAAATCATTCAGGTAAATTGCCCCCTGCGACACCGTGGTAAAACGGTTCAGCATATTTTCCATCAGGCTGCTTAATTGGCGGAAAGAACCTGCCAAAAAAGTCAGTGTACCTACTGATGTTTTACCCGTAACGGTTTGATATATGATAAAGCCGTAGGCCGCATAGTAACCAATGCTACCCAAAACAGAAAAAAATGCACCCCAGCCAGCACGTTTTACAGCCAGTTTACTGTTATCGGCATAAAATTTATCGGACAGTGTTTTGAAGCGGTTAATGATAAAATCCGATAGCCCGAAGATCTTTACTTCTTTCGCGGTTTCATCGCTGGCACCCAAATAACGCACATAATCCAGCTCGCGCCGCTCGGGTGTCTGGCTGCGGGTTAGCGCGTAGTTTTGACTGTTAAAATACGATTCGCCCAAAAACGAAGGAATAATGGCCACAAGCAGCAGCAGAATGAGCCAGGGATTGAAAGCAATTAACCCGGTAAGCAGAAAAGCCATAGAAATAAAGTCCTGCACCTGGCTCATCACCTGCGATAACAATACGCTGCGGCCAACCGTTTGCTGTCGTGCCCTTTCCAGCTTGTCGTAAAAAACGGAATCTTCAAATTGATCCAGGTCCAGCGTTGTGGCATGGCGCATAATCCGCATGGAGGTATAATTGGAAAAAAGATCGCCGAGCAAGCTGTCTACCAAATTTATCATCCGGTTCAGGGCATCTGTCAGTATTGCCAGGCTAAACTCAATGATCACCAATTTCCATAGCTCGTGCTGACTCCCGCCGTGGCGGTTCAATTGCACCACCTGGTCAATAATCAGCTTACCTATATACAGCAAGGTCACCGGCATGGCCGAACGGGCTATACGCAGCGCAAAACTCAGCATGGTTTTACCGGGACTGCTTTGCCAAACCAGCCTGAAAAGCTCCGGCAAGTTTTTCAATGCCGACAGACGCTCTTTAAAGGAGAGATTAGAAAGATTAGGGTGGATATTTCTTGTTTTAGCCATGGGCCTTTTTGCGCTTTTGTTAAGAACCAAAGCTATAAGTAATAAGGCACTAGAAATAACACCACCACGTAAAAAATCCCTGCCGGGAAAATGAATCCGGCATAACCCGCTATTCGCTTTTTAAGCGCGACAGATCGTGCGGTAAAATGCCAAGGGCCTGTAAAAACCCCAGGCGGTCGGTTTGAACATTGCTTTGTACTATTTTGCCGTCCTTTAATACAAAAACGCCCATACCTGTGCCGGTAACACTTTTGCCGGTGGGTGCAAATACCTGGTATGCCCCGGTATTGGTTCCCTGTACTTCCCAGCTTGCAAAAACCTTATCGCCTTCGGCAATTAATTCTTTAATGTGCCATTGCAAATCAGGAAATGCCTTAATCAGCCCGCTAAAGGTTTTCCCCATTGCATCGGGGCCCTTATCTCCGTTTGGAGAGATATAATCGGCCGATACCAGTTCGGTAAGCAGGCCCGTTTTTCTTTTATTGAGTGCATCTTCAAAAAGTTTGCGTATCACTTCTTTATTGGTTTCCATGGTAGTTAATTTAGTTGTTTGTTTTTTGGTGATGTGCAATAGAATGAGCGACCTGGCGCTGGTCAGTGTTAGCACAACCAGGCAAAGCAGCGCAAGAGTAAGGAGTGTTTTCGATGATTTTTTCATTGCTTTTTTCTACAAAACTAAAGCGGGCGGGCGGCTACGAATTGTAAAAAATCACTGAATTACCAGTATCGCTGCAATTGGAAAAATTCTTTGGGGGATTGACCGGTAAATAATCTGAAGTCTTTTATAAAATGAGCCTGGTCAAAGTAGCCAGCCTCCAGGGAAGTTTCTGTGAGCGAATGATGGGTAGGATACTTGCCGATCAGGCTGCGCAAACGAACAATACCGGCATAACGCTTTGGCGAGGTGCCTATAACAGCCCGAAAACGTTTTTCGAACGGATCCAAACTTATCGGCAGGGATTTAACCAGGTCTCTTACTATAACCGCACCATTTTGTTGTTTGATTGCACTTACGGCGCTATAAATAAGCAGATCTGGCGTATTGTTGATGAGTTTTTTCAGTAGGAACGCCTCAACCAGCAGCACTCTTGTACTATTATGCTCAGTTGATGTCAGTTGTTCTGATAAGCGACGTAGCTCAGCGGGTGCGAAAAGATGCTCGGTACTTATATTCTCACAAAATAATTCATGTGCGGGTATTTTTGAAAAAGCTTTGATACCGCCTTCGTTAAGCAGCACCAGCAAATTAATAGCTTGTTGATCATAATAAAATTCACGAACCGAATTTCGCAGCCCGGCCACAGCATTGAGCGGAAGAGGAGATTTTTCTGTTCCGCTTGCTTTGAACACCTCTCCGTTGATACGAAAAGAGAGTACAATCGATGTATCAGGAATTGTTGTGGTTTTAGCAGCTTCATCAGCCTCAATAATCAAGTACTCCCTTACATAAGGTTTTAGCGTAGCTGAAGGAAGGAATCTTTGAATATTCATTGGATCAATAAAACCAAAAGGCTCAATCCAATATACAACAAATCATAGGCCGTCAATTTTTAATTGACAACGATTACCGTTTTTTGACCAGCATTTTACAAAAAAGAATATTATATGCTGCTTTCTGAATCAGAAACTACATTCTCAACCGCAAAGAAACTGAGCGGCCCAATGCCTGAACCAATTCTGAATCAAGCTCCATATGGCCGTCTTTCTGTTTCCAAATAAGTTTGATGTCTCTTATAATACCAAACTTCTCCCCATTTAGCAATAGGTCAATCTCGGTAGTATGATGATTTATGTGTTTACTATCAATAATTTGATATACATAATCGTTATCCTTAAAAGTTATCCGTAGCGGTAATCCCATTCTCTAAGCCTCCGCTGTAAAGATATAAGTTCAAGTCAATTGATTACTGTTTACCTTCATTTATATTTACCCCGGCTGTCCGACGCGCTAACTTCGCCCCAATGCACCATAGGTTTTCAACTACAGAAAAGTCAAATCATATCGTTAAAGGATGTCGAACAAGTCCAATATCGCAGATCCCATTCAGCCATCTCCTCCATAATTTATGAATTGCTGGCCATTCGCTTCATGAAATATTACCGTATATTTTCCGGTAAATTTCTTCAAATGCCTTGTTCCGCTGTTTCTGGAAAAGGCCGGAGAACCGCTGGTCAATAGGAGTAAGCAGTTGTATGCATAAGCGCTTGTCTTCATCGCTGAGGTCATTAACCATCATGTGAGCCACCTTCAGCACCACGTCTTTGGCTTTCAGCAGCGTGGTTTCGCCTTTGTCCGTCAGCTTCAACCGCTTTACCCGCTTGTCCTGCTCATCATCATATTCACTAACCAGTCCTCGTTTTTTTAGCCGGATGAGCATATTGGTACCGCTGGACAACTCCATGATATTATTATAAATCGCTTCTGACTTAATTGGGTTCTTTTGATTATAGATCGTCACCAGGATGCCGAACTCTTCCATCTGATCAAGACCAGTGCCTTCCAGCGCTTTATTGGAGTAAGCGATATGGAACTTGCCAATCCGCCGTATCAGAATCACCAACTGACCGTTCAGATCAGGGCGCAGTCCGTCTTCAGGAGCTTCGTAGTTTTCTTTTTTAACCTTAACACTTTGCGCCAGTTGGTATCGGCAAAAATCCTCAATGCTTGCATTTGGGTGTCGCGCTTCGTAAGCTCCCCATAATTTCACTAACTCTACGGTTTGATTTACTTCCATTTGGTAGCAAAATTATAAAAAAATGACAAAACTTATTTTGCTATATGCTACTAAATGGTTTAATATTGTTATTAATTTACTACCAAATGGTTAAATACATGCAAATCCCTTACCTTTTCCCCACCTGCCTGATGCTGCATTTAACTGCATTGGTGCTCATGGCCGGTACAACGCTGGTTGATTACCTGGCTTATTCCTCACTCTGGAAATCTTTTGAACAGGGAGAGCGGCCAATCGCCCTGCTCAGTATGATGGCTAAACTGCCGCGCGTGGCCGGCATCGGCGCAGCGCTGCTTATTTTAACCGGATTCGGCATGATGGCCCTTACCCACGGCGCCTTTGGCGAACAACTCTGGTTCCGGATCAAGTTCGGGCTGGTGATCCTTGTCATCCTTAACAGCCTGCTCGTTGGGCGGCAACAGGGCGTAAAACTCCGCAGAATGCTGAACACCGGCAAACCACTAATTGCCGGAGAGATGAACCGGATCAGAACAGCGCTGACCCGTTTTCACCTGTCACAACTCTTGCTATTCCTACTCATTATTTTTTTAAGTGTATTTAAATTTAACTGATATGGCTATGAAACTCTTTATTGCAGGAGCAAACGGCGGCATCGGCCGTCAGGCTGTCGAACAGGCTTTACAGGCCGGGCACCAGGTGACCGCGCTGGTGCGTGATCCTGCTAAATTAGCATTAACTCATCCCAATTTACTGATCGTTAAAGGCGACGTCCTGCAGCCTGATACATTTGCGCATCAATTGCAGGACCAACAGGCCGTTATTTCTGCATTGGGCGTCAGCGGCAGCAGCTTATTTGGTGATAAACCAACCACGTTGTATTCACAAGGCAATGCCAACCTGTTAAAGGCGATGGAGCAGTACGATGTTAAACGCATCTTTTGTATTTCCGCCTCAGCCCTGGAGGTTAGTCCGGTGAACCCCTGGTACGCCCGTCTGGCTGCTAAATATGTTATTCAAAAGCTCCTTAAACATATGTATGCCGACCTGCGCAGAATGGAAAATATCATTAAAGCCAGCGGAACGGAATGGACAATCATCCGGCCGCCGCAGCTAACCAATGAATCCTTAACCGGTCATTACCGTACAGCGATGAATGTATTTTTAAAAGATTGCCTGAAAATATCCCGTGCTAATGTCGCTCATTTTATAGTAAACAATCTTACCAACAAGGCAACCTACCGGGCTACAGTTGAAATAGCGAACTGATGATGACTATTAATTTTTTGAACGTTTTTGCACCTGCGAGACCTTGTTCTCCGAATTCTCCGACGTATCTCGTTAGTCTGGATTTACAATTCCAGTAACATATTGGGGATTTGCAATCCCACGCTGGCCGTCCTCTGACAAAGATTCAAAAGTGTAGTCGAAACTACAAGCATAGTAATTCGTAGACGGAGTCTACGAACAGCGTGGCGTTAAGCTGGTAGCTTAGCCGCAGAGCCTTGCGCCTGTCCATTTTAATCAGTTGAGCGACTGCCGATACGCCAAAGGCGATAATTGGGTTTTACTTTTAAATAGTTTAGTAAACGATTGCGGATGCTCAAAGCCCAATGCATAGGCAATTTCGCTAATAGAAAAATCGCTTACCGATAATTTTTCTTTGGCTTTTTCAATCAGTTTGTCGTGTATAAGCTGTTGCGTATTTTGCCCGGTCAATACTTTAAGTAAGCTTCGCAGATAATTGGGCGATACATTTAATGTTTCTGAAATGTATTGAACAGTAGGCAAACCTTTTGTGAGCAGGTCATCGCTGCTAAAATAATCCTCCAGTATTGTTTCCAGTTTTTCCAGTAGTTGATGATTGGCTTTTTCCCGGGTAATAAACTGGCGGTTATAAAAACGATCCGCATAGCTCAACAAACTCTCAATTTGTGAAATGATTATCTGCTTGCTAAAACGATCAATGTTGGCATGATATTCCTGCCGGATATTTTGAAGGATATTGATGAGCGTAGCCTCTTCTTTAGCCGAAAGAAATAATGATTCATGAACTGAATAATCCCAAAAATCATATTTCCTGATGGATTTGGCCAGTGATGTATTCCATAAAAAATCGGGATGAATGATTAGCAGCCAGCCGGATTGTGTTGTTTCCTGTTTGGTATCTATCGAAAGACTCATTACCTGGTTAGGCGCCACAAAAGACAGGATACCTTCATTAAAATCATAAGGCTGCTGACCGTATTTGAAATTGATATGATTTGAAAAGGAAGCTCTTTTAAGGCCGATACAATAAAAATCGTAACACCAGGTCATGGATGCTGCTTCCACGGTACGTTTCACCACGTCAAATTCAGTCACGCTGATTAACGGGTGTTCCGGTGCTGGCAGCCGCCGGAACTGGTGAAACTCACTGATCGTTTTAAACCTTTTCATATTTAGGTTAGTCCTCTTTTTTTATTTCCAGTACAATTTTGCCCCGAACGTGTCTGGTTTCCAGTTCCGCATGTGCTTCGGCAGCTTTTTCCATTGGGTAAACCTTGCTGATAACTATGCCCACTTTACCTTGTTCAATCAATTTTGCAATGTCGGTAAGTGATTGCGCAACATCAAGCTCCCGCCTTATCATTTTTGCTTCCGCGTGTTTTTTCGCCAATATACCCAGAAATTCTTCGCCAAAAGGATACGGCAGCTGAACAGAAACAAACCTGCCAGCGTTGTTTAAGGCATGTGCCATTATCATCCTGGCCTCTTCATTAAATACAGGCGAGGCGTCAAATACCACGTCGATGTCCTGCAGTAAACTTGCAAAATTTTCATCTTTGTAATCAAACAATTCATCCGCTCCCAGTTGTTTTAAAAAATTAAAATTTTGTGCGGAGGCCGTGCCGATTACATAGGCACCCTTTGCTTTGGCAAATTGCACAGCCAGGCTGCCAATTCCGCCGGCGGCTCCATTAATCAACACTCTTTGCCCCGCACTTACCTTACCCAGATCCATGCCGTTCCAGGCCATCAATGCGCATGATGGAATAGCACCGGCTTCATTAAAGCTCACATTGTTTGGCATTATGGCAAACTGGTTGGCTTTAGCCGCAATAAACTCGGCATAGGTGCCACCTAAAAAATTGGGGATACCATAAACTTTATCGCCTTTTTTAAAACCTGTAACATCAATTCCGGTTTCCACTATTTCACCGGCGCCATCCAGGCCAAGGCCCAGCGGTAATTTTAAAAATGGTTTCAAAATTTCGTTACCGCCCAGCCTAACAACGTAATCTGCAGGATTAACCCCGCTGGCGTACATTTTTACCAGTATTTCATCCGGCTGAGGAACCGGGGTTGCAACCTCTTCTATTTGCAGTACTTCGGGTCCGCCAAATTCATGAATTCTTATTGCTTTCATTTGTATGTTTTTTGATAATACAAAGGTCAACCTAAATCAAAAAACAAATTAAGCCAAAACGCCTTTTGTGTTAGCCGAAAAGGGGAGCAGACACTGGTTGGGGTATGTGGATTATAAATCCACTTGTATTTTAATCCAGGATGAAAACATCCGGATTAACGGGGGATTTAAAAATCTATCATTTAGGCCGGCGGCTATTAAAAAGCTTCCAATGACCTTCGGAAATAACCTCTGCGCGGCCGCTTACCACCTTTATCGCGCTCTGTTCGTCAATGGCATATACCGGTACCGGGAGTTTTGCAGCCCACTGCTCCGCGTTGGCCCCGCACGCATCCGGATGATTGGTGTTCTCGAAATGCGGGATGATCGCGAAATCGACCAAACCTATCCCGGTCGCCATTTCGAGGGTCCTGCTGATCGTGCCTTCGGCGGTAACCATCGTTATCTTTTCTGAGGATAGCGGCGTGCCACTGCCCTTTCGTGGTTCGCTGTAGGTCTCTCCGATTGTGGTGCTTGTTGCCATGCTGCCTGCACTCACACCTACATAAACCAAATCCTTGCTTAAAGAGGTCAATACGTCTGCAAGTCCGGATTGTTTGAACCAGTAGGCCAGGTACAAAGGGTCGCCTCCCCAAACCAGTAGCGCGTCTGCTTCCTGAATCGATGACAGCCAGGTATCTTTGTCAATACTGTTCAGCGCGGTGAGTTCCAGCAGCCCCATTGTTTTCCAGCCCTGTCCAACCAGCGCCGCGTGCATTTTTCCGGCGATGGGCCACCAGGCATAGTTAGGGCCACCCACAAAAGGGTACACGCCGGTAGGAACAAACAAGGCGCTGGATTCAGTAATAGGCTTACCCAGGAGTTGTTCGAGCGCATCCCGGATACTCTTATTGGAGATGCCAGAAGAGGTCAATAGTAATTTAATCATCACCTCAAAAATAATTATTGATAGCGCCATTGTTAAGGCCAAATCAGACAAATTGCAGGGGTGTTTGCGTCAGCAAAAAATTAAGCCGAAACATTTTTTGTGTTAGTTGGAAAAGGGGGAAGACACTTATTTGGGGGGTATATGGATTTTAAATCCACTTATATTTTAGTTCGGGAACAGAACATCTATACTAACGATATCGTCCGTAACCCTAATCGCAAAGACTGCACATAACGTATTAAAATTCAATACATTTGTCAAACAACATAGGCATTAGATGACAACGTTCCAATTACTAGAAAGGATCGACTTCCTTATACTGCAAGGCCAACAGTCTTTAACAACACAATATCAAGGTGCGACTGGTAATCATTATGTTAATACCGGCAAGTTCTTCGGATTTAGATCCGCATCTCTGTCGTTTATTTCTAGAGTTCTTGGAGAGAATGACTTGTATTATAGGGAATTTAACAATGTGTGTAAGGATCACTTCTATCATCAGAACGAAGCTGGTATTAATATGCTATTAGCATTAAGGGATGAGATAGCGGCAGGTTGGCTCCTATCCTTTAAACAACTTGTCGCCGCTGAACTATTTGCTGACTTTTTAGAAATGAGCAAGTATCTTCTTGATGAAGGTTATAAAGATGCTGCAGCGGTTATGATTGGTTCTACACTTGAAGAACATCTTCGACAACTCTGCATAAACCATAATTTAGAGACTCATCACCTATCAAAGGGTGATAATATTTCAAAAAAGGCCAGCGTAATTAATGCCGACTTAAAGAAAGCCAACGTTTATGGGCCAATCGAGGAAAAGCAGATAATTGCATGGTTAGGCATAAGAAATAGTGCAGCACATGGCAAATATGCCGACTATACGAAAGAACAAATAGATTTTATGCATCAAGGGGTGCTTGACTTTATAGCCAAGGTAAAATCATGACATTAGTTGCTACATGGTATGCTTTAGAAAAAGGTGTTCAGCCGTCGATTTGGAGTATCGCAGATACTAAAATATCTAACGGTGCTACAGCACTGACGTTGGAGGGCGCTAAGATATTTGAACTTCAGGTAGCCTGTAAAAACCTAAGCTCAAATTGGGGTGCGGTGGAATATCGTACTTCATTAGGGTTTTCTTATGCAGGAAGTTCACTGGTTGGCTTAAACACCTATGCAATGTTATCCTCAGTCTTAACTAATCTTGCTGCCGGTGGTGGGCATCGTGATAGACCAGATCACAAAAGTATCATCGATACCTGTTTGAGGATATTAAAACTCTATACTTATTCTATAAGGGGATTAGCGGAAATTAGCATTTGGGGGTTTTGTCCAAAGCTTGGCGTTCCTTTTATCGGCACGATAAAAGGGAGAAATAATGAAAACATGATTGAGTATAACGTTGATATCATAAACTCATTTGACGGGGTTCTCAGCTTTGCACTAATGGGTAGCCACGTAGACGCTATAAAATCAGATATAGAAGCGTTATCAGCGAGCATCAATGATAAAACAGACATCAGATATTGGCGAGCTCCAATCACAGTTTTGAACAACCTTATAAAAGAAAATTGTTACCCTGAGATTGGCGGCAACATACAAATGGCTATCATCGGTCAGTCATATGGCTTTAGATATCAAGGAATCATAAACGATATACAAAATATCCGGGATGGGCAATATAGAAATGTAAATCTAAAAGACTTAATAGGAACTTCAGTCGGCGATTGCCTTGTTGCCATACCGTTGTTGGTAATTGGCGATATGTTTCCTTCATAAAGTGGGTTTAACATCTCCCTGTAAAAATCACGAGTACGCCACCCGCTTGTCAACGCTGCATACTCGCGCATATGGGGGATTAGTATGGAATACTTATATTGTGGCTACAATAATCACAGTTGACTATGACGCTTCTTCTCACATGGCTTGACATGCAACCAAACACGATTCCAACAATATGGACCGCTGCTGATACACAAATTTCTAGTGGGCATGATACATTGACCTTAGAAGGTTCAAAAATATTAGAGCTTAACATCGTTTGCAAAGACACATCCACCCCCATTCAACCTGCTTATTATAACGGATCTATTGGCTTTTCTTATGCTGGCAGTACCATGACAGCATTTAATACCTATGCGACTCTTAGTACTATAATGACAAATTTAGGCGGTAGTCCTATTAGAAAGGAAGTACCCGATTACATGAGTTTACTTATGACCGCTAAAAATGTATTGAAGTTGTACACTCCCGACTCCAGCCGGTTAGCTGAGATCAGTCTTTGGGGATTTTGTCCTGCTAACAACACTCCATTTATAGGTTTAATTAGTTGGAATAATGGGCTTAATGAATATAGCATCAATGCTAAAGCTGGACTTGCTTCTTCTTTGGATTGGATAATCCTTGGCGATGTCAGCGCCAAAATTAAACTTGATAGTATGATCAGAGATCGTATCAATAAGTACACAGATAAAATGAGTCTAGAATACTGGCGATCACCTTACTACCCTTTAAGAGAGATTATTCAAACAGGTGAGTTTAGAGGAGTCGGTGGTAATATTCAATTAGCACAGGTAAATCAATTCAAATTTAGTCACTTGTTTGTTTTGGTACCGCCAAATGATGGTTCCACATATTGGAGTGCGAAGTATAGGAACATCGACATTTACAGAGAAATAGGAGGATTTGTTGGGCGATGCTTTATAACCATTAGTGGAATGGACATGGATTTTCCGCACGACAGTCCAGCTAATGTCATATAAGATGTCCTTCAAGCAATTTGCAGGCAGATTAAAGGAGCTTTACCGCTGCAACTACATGCAAAGTTACATGATCATGTCGTAGAGGAACAATACTAATGTAAAGCCTTTGGAAGTCGTTACATCGTGTGACCTATAATCAACGCCCCGCTGTCCGAAGTTTCCAAACTTCGGACGACTATGCCCGTAGTCTTCAGACTACCTACGATCAGATGTTAACAATAGCAATTACCGCGCACTAAACCGGCTCAAGGTCTCCCTTGACACACCAAGGTAGGCTGCTATCAGCGCTTTGGGTACTCGCTGAAAAAGGCTGGGATATTGTGCCAGCAATTCATCATAGCGCGACCTTGCATCATTATTTAACAACGACAATATTCTTTTCTGCAAGCTGGTGTAACCCGAACTTGTTTTGATCCGGAAAAAGTGCTCCATCTTGTGCATTTCATCGCATAGTTTCTTTTTGTTTGCAGCAGTGATACACAGCAACGTTGAATCCTCCAAACAATCAATATCCATATAGGCCCTGATTTGTTTATTCAGCGCCAGGTAATCGGTAACCCACCAGTTCTCCATTGCAAACTGAAGAATATGAACCTTTCCGGCTTCGTTCACATAAGAGGCTTTCAGTAAGCCGTCAATCACAAAATATTCCTGCTCCACCAGACTTCCAGCCTGCACAATATATTGGTGCTTTTTCAGCTTTTTGACAGTAAAATGTGAGTAGACGTAATTGAACTCTTCGTCGGTCAGCGAAACGATCTCTTCAATATGAGCCCTGAAACGGTCCTGGTCATTCATAAAATTGTATTCTGCTTGGTCAAAACGTCCCTCCGGATGTGATCTGCATCACACCAAATCCGTGACCTGCATCCTTGATTCGGGAGAGCTTTATGTCGCAAATTTGAATAAAAAATAACGCCATGAAATTACACATTAAATTTTTATCCGCGCTGCTCTTATCCGTACTGGCCCTGCGGGGGAGCGCGCAAACCTCACCATTAAATTCTATAAACAAGCAAAAAATGAAAACAAAAAAAGTGCTGATCGTAGTTACCTCTACCGCCGAAGTCAAAAGTACCGGTAAGAAAACCGGTTTGTGGATCGAAGAATTCGCCACTCCCTATTATTTATTTACCGCGCAAGGTATTCAGGTTACAGTTGCCTCACCTGATGGTGGCCAGGCGCCAATAGATCCTAAAAGCACCCTGCCGGATTACAGTACCGAAACAGTCAAAAAGTTTTTTGGTGACCCCGCAGCACAGGAAAAATTAGTGCACACGATTTCATTAAGCAAAATAGATCCCAACGACTATGACGCGGTTTATTACCCCTGCGGAACCGGACCTGTTTGGGATTTACCAGAAAACAGTTATTCTATCCATCTGATTGAATCCTTTTATAATGATGGCAAGCCTACCGCTTTAGTGTGTCATGCTCCCGCCGCATTAAAACATGTTAAGGATAGTAATGGCGATCTGCTCATTAAAGGAAAAAAGATAGCGGGATATTCCAACAGTGAAGAAGCCGCCGGACAAAGTGATGATATGGTGCCTTTCTCGCTGGAAACCATGCTGAAAGACCACGGTGCCAATTATGTAAAGGGCGAAGACTGGCATTCTTTTGTGGTCTTTGAGGGCAACTTAATCACCGGGCAAAACCCGGCCTCATCCGGCGCTGTGGCCCAAAAGATCATCGATGACTTTGCCGCAGTAAAATAAGCTACCCCCTATCCGAAGTTTCCCAACTTCGCACGCCTATGCCTGTAGTCTCCGACTACCCCCAACAAAAAAAGCCTCTCAGAAATAATCTGGGAGGCTTTTGCCTTTTTGTGGTACCAACTGGGATCGAACCAGTGACTAAAGGATTTTCAGCCGTCAGAGATGTCAAACTAATAACCTATATTTCAAGTAGTTATATTTCAATTTCATTCAGCACTAAACAGTGACTAAACGCAGTATCCAAAACCTTTTCAGACATATAAAATATAGTAAGTTTTTGTTATAAGGCAAGTTTTAAAATGTAAAATTAAATGTGTGTTTTTAATTAATAGAAACAAAGAATTGACAAAAAACTGACTTAGCCAGCATCTCGCGGTATTCTTTAGTGGTGATGGGTTATGCATTATGGCTTTGTTGTTTTAGCCGCCCTGGATTCCCATAGTCAGCACTTCAACTGGATCAGAAGTCAGGATATTTATCTGGAATCTACTAATAGTTTAATAGTTTAATATTTCAAGAAGGGAATTTTAGGATATTGAAATAAATAAGCGTGATATCATACCTATCTTGTTATTCTTTATCAAGTTTTTCCTCAATACGAACCTGCAGTTCTCTTTTAAAATCATCATCCAGTTTAAACTCATTAACTTTCGGCTCATGGAACAGATCATGAACCAATTTATTAATTACTATACTTTGCTGCTCAAATATACGACACACTGAGCAACCTGCCAGATGTATCTTCAACTCCAGTTTCTCACGGATAGTTATACTGCCAACCTGCTTTTTCTCAATTAGAAATGTCGCTTTCTTACAGTTGTAGGCAATTTTCTTTATTTCGCTCTCGTTCATATTCTTTAATTTAAATCCAATTCTTTTGCAGGCATTCGCGCAGATTAACCTTTGCCCTGTGAATCATCACCCAATAATTGGAAGCTGTAACCTTAAGTTCCGAACAGATAGCTTCAGTCGTTTCCTCATCAATATGCTTCATTGTAAAAACCGATAACCACAGTGTCGGCAGCTTTTGCATACAATGTCTCAGGATGTGCTCAAATTCCTTGCCTGCAAAGAGATCGTGTACCTCTAACCCAAACGCCTGTGGCTGGCATTGTACCTTCCAATGGCCATCTTCCGCTTCAAAAAAATCATCCGAATCCTGATCTTCCATTCGCACCTCCTGCCTTTTTAACAGTCCCGATGATTTTTTCCGGTAGATATCTACGATCTTATTTTTCATGATCGCGGTCAGCCAGGTGCTTTCCGAACTCCTGCTCTCAAACTTTCCTACCTTCTCCAACGCAGCCAAAAATGTCTCCTGCACCAGGTCCCTGGCTAATTCTTCGTCATTGATGCGGGTCACCGCATAACTGTACAAGTAGTCGGCATGCTTAGTTACCCATCGCCGGGGGTCGCAGATATGAACGCTCGTGACTTCTTTCTGGTTTTTTTCTGTATGTATTTGTGATTCAGGCATAAAATGATTAAAAATAGCGCCATTTAACTAAATGTACTGGTAACATATCTTTATTTTCTGACTTAGTCGTGACACCCGCTGAATCCTTACATATCTTTTCTGATTTTTTTTGTAAGGATTTTATCCCGCTGGCGACAAATCACTAAAAATCTCAAATGAATTATAAAATGGCACCGTCAATAAAGTTTACCGTGATAACCTGGGTGGCTATCATAGGTCTGGGTTCGCTTTCTTTTGTCTTGAAAGATAAAAAACACACTGCCCCCATTCATCATTCAAAAACTGCCAAAGGTTTTGCCGTGGTAGAACTCTTTACTTCAGAAGGCTGCTCCAGCTGCCCGCCTGCAGATGAGCTAATCGCACAAATACAACAGGAAAGCAACGGACAGCCGGTTTATATCCTGGCCTATCACGTCGATTATTGGGACCGACTGGGCTGGAAGGACCAGTTTAGCAGTTCTGCCTTCTCACAAAGACAGAACCTTTATGCCGATTGGCTGAATGCTTCACTTTATACTCCGCAGGCAGTAGTAAACGGAACCAGGGAATTTGTTGGATCTGACGGAAATACTTTACGGGAAGCGATCAGTAATGGGCTTCAAAAATCAGCTATAGCTGATTTGTCCCTGACCTCCGTAAAGCTTGAGCCGAAAAAAATAGATATCCAGTTCCACACAGATGTCGCACCGGCCCATACCGTATTGTTACTGGCATTAGTGCAACGCAACGCGGTAAGCAAAGTGCTCAGGGGAGAAAACCGTGGACGTACTTTGTCCCACGTACAAATTGTCCGCGACCTGCAAAACGTTAACTTAAACGGTAAAACGGACGGTTCGGCAAGCATTACCATTGCCGATGGATTAAATAAGGATGGCCTGGAAATTATTGGATTCTTGCAAAATACAGATAGCGGGGCGATTATTGCTGCGACAAAATCCAGTCTGGTGAATGAAATGCCGACGGCAAAAACTGGCTTACCAGGAACCAAATAAAGGGCTTTCACGCCAAAACGAATTTTAATAACAAGTTCCCAGCGTTTCCGGAACCTGTTATTTCAGGAAAGGGACGTTATAATCGATAAACACATATGAAAAAGCTAAATTTAATAATCATCCCATTTTTGCTACTGGTATTGAATGCCTGTGGTCAAAGCCCTTCTTCAATCGGAAGTTCTGAAGATACAAAACTATATCCCGCTGCCAAGCCCAACAGCTACTGGAAGAAAGTGCTTTCTCCTGAAGCCTACGAGATACTGGTCAACAAGGGTACTGAAACCCCTTATAAAAACCCCTATTGGAATAACCACCAGAAAGGTATGTACGTAAGTGCAGCTACCGGCAAACCGCTGTTCAGCTCGGATGCCAAATTTGACTCCGGCACGGGTTGGCCAAGCTTCTCTAAACCACTTGACCCGAAGGCCATCAAAATTGTAAAGGATTACTCGTACGGCGAAGTAAGGGAAGAAGTTGTCGAAGCCAGCACCGGTTTACATTTAGGACATGTGTTCGATGACGGCCCCGCGCCAACCGGCAAACGTTATTGCATGGATTCCTACGCCTTTAAATTTATTCCTGCCAAATAAAACACATGGTCAGGATGAAAGTAATTAAAATATTTTTTGCAGAATCCGCACATCATTTGGCAGGGTAGCACGGGATGAAGAAATAGCAGAAGGAACAGTCAGCTGGTATGCACTGCAACTGGGCCCCTCTACTTTTGGTGTCTTTGATACCTTTGAAAGCGAAGAAGGATGCCAGGCGCATTTAGGCGGGGAAATTGCCAAAGCATTTATGACCAAGGCACCCGAATTATTGGCACATCCACTGGTTATCGAACAGGTTGACCTTCTGGCAGCAAAATAAAATAATTAATAGAAAGGACTTGAGCGCAGGGGGCCCCCGTAACGATTTCATTTTAAGTGGGGTGCCCCCGGTTCCCTCTAGTTTAAATATTGTGCCGATGAAAACCGCGGCCCTATCTGGTAAATATTGCCATGAGTAATACATTGGGTTTGGCGGCAACAACGAGGGGTTTTTATAAAATCATAGCGCTTCTAACTATCGTATAAACAAGACATGGTACATAATTTAAATAAAATGCCCCTTATGAAGAAAAGTAGGATAATATTGGTTTTAATGTGCGGATGGCTGATTTTTTGCCAGTCATGTATGATGATGCGCATGACTGATAAACAGGCTAAAACAGAATTTGATCAGCGTGGCCTGCATCCGCATTTTGTGTACCTTGATATGGGGAACCTGCGCTTACATTATGTGAAGGTGGGCGCAGACACATTGCCGACGCTTTTTTTTATTCATGGCTCTCCGGGCAGTTGGAAAGGTTACAAACAATATTTAATGGATACTGATTTGTTGAAGCATTTCAGGTTAATTGCCATTGACCGGCCGGGCTTTGGATACAGTAATTTTGGTCATCCGTATCATTTGTCAGAGCAGGCTGAAATGATCTATCATATTATAAAGGCCGAGGAAAATGGCCGTCCCTTTCACTTGATCGGGCACAGCCTCGGTGGGCCGGTAGTTGTTAAACTGGCAGAGGATCACCCTGGCGCATATGCTTCCCTGACATTGCTTGCCGGGTCTATTTCGCCTTTTGATGAACCGACGGAAAGCTGGCGCTCAATTTTTGTTCATACACCTTTACAATATTTATTACCGGGAGCATTCCGGACCTGCAATACTGAAATCTGGTATTTCAAGAAAGAACTTTTCGGACTTGATACCTCTTATAGGCGGCTGAACATGCCGGTAACCTTTATTCATGGAGATAAGGACCCTCTGGTTACCGTAAAAAATGTGGCTTACGGCCAACAAAAATTATCATTTAACAAGCATGTTAAAGTGATAATTATACCCGGAGCAAATCACTTTATTCCCTGGGAACATTTTGATATCATAAAAAAGCATCTGCTTTCGCTGGCAGAGTAAAAAGGGGTATTGATGATCATTGAGCCCATTTTTATAAATTAAAACAGAATCGTTGCACTTGTCCTGATGCCAAATTTTGTGACGTTTGGATGATCAAGATAATTAAAACGCCGGACAAGGCTTACGCCAATAAATTTAAAGACATTCTCAACGCCCACACTACCTTCCAAATACGGTACTTTACCCAGCGCATAAGTAATTGGCCTGCCATTCCCATCAATCGGAAACTGGTATAGACCGGGATGCAGGTACGGATTATTCTGATTAGTTACGCCGCCGTAAAGAGCTTTAAAAGATGCAGTTTCCCTCCATTTCAGCTTTTTAAAGAGTGGGATCTTATTTAAAAAGAAACCGTTAAAATGCTGTGTATAATTAAAGCTTTCGTAGTGGTCACTTACGAATTCCAGGAAGTTCATTAAATTATAGGCATCGGGGTCAAAGGAGTAAGTTTGGTTTGCGCGGTGTATTGTCAGCAAGGGATAAGGGAGTTGCCCGAATATATGCCCCGCTTCCAGGGAAATATCGGCATAGCCCAATTGGGACAGGTACAAATGCTTGTCAAGGCGTACATGCAAACTTTGGTAATTGTATTGCCCGCCGAACGCATTTTTTATCCCTTCAGTAAAATCAAGCGCGAGTACCGGATATTTGTTTGGTATCGGAATTCTGTAAATCCTGTCCTGGTAAAATTCTTCATGCGGCGCATAACGAAGTCCTATTGTCGCCTCGGTCGAAGTAAGGCTGCTATTGTGCACGGATACGCCATCAACTTGATTGATAAAGCTCAATGATCCGGCAGGTGACTGCGTCAGGTTTTTGAAGCCCAGGGTATATGAAAAATGGCTTTCAAATTCCTTAACGTAATCCAGCCTATAAAAATCATTGTACAGGTATTTGTCATTGTTCCCTCTCTTAAAAGAAAGCAAGAAATTGTTTTCCACTACGAACTGCAAAGGGTCTCCGGGAATACGGGTATCTCGTTCAAAGCTGCCCCTGATGTAATTCTGGGGAAATTTGTAGATGGAATTGCTGTTAAAGGAATAAGTACCGCTCAGGAAATACTTCCATCGCTCGTCTTTAAAGCCGTAGGCCGCATAGGTCTCAAAATAGTAACGCTTACTCAACTCCGGGGTTGTTCGCCCGCCAATCCTTAATTTAAACCCCTCAATCGGATTAAAGCTGTAAAATGTATTGGCAGGCCCTAACTCAAACGGCCCAAATGATTTATAACCGGCAATAACAAAGGTAACTAATGCAATTGTCCGCTTATAAGAAGGTATAGTCTGGAGTGTATCAATATTATGGTACACTTTAGCTTCCGCTTTTGTAAGCGTATCAAGCCGGTTTTGGGCCCAGTAATCTTCGGTGCGGCTGTCAGCGTGATCAGCAACTACCAATTCCTGGCCCGCATAAGTAGAATCAGGCAGTGTCTTGTCTACCACATAGTCCTTAATCGTAATTGTTCGGTTTCCTATTGCCCCCCCTTTGCCATTCTGATTAAGCCCGAAATCAACCAGTATATTACTTTTACTTAAATGATAACGGCCGTTGGTGTTTTGCTCAAAATCAAGGCCGACACTCATCGACCTTACAAAGTTGATATTGATATTTTTATTAATGTAAATTATCGCTTTCTGCACAGCATAATTGCCATCCATAGTGATATATATCTTGCCTTCAAAAAGAAGGTCGCTGGCATTACGGGGGGTAAAACTAAGCTCAATTACTTTGGAATTACTTACGGTAATGGTATCGGTAATAAAGAATTTATAAAAAGTCGGCGCGGTTTCCGCAATCGGGCTGAGGAACAGTTTTGAAAGAAGGTAGATATCGTTTGAATAGATGTCGACATCGTACAGGAGGTGCTTGTAATATTTAGCTACGCCTTCATTATCGATATAGTTAGCCAGGTTAATATTCTTTTGGGCAAGTACAATGGTCTTCTTTTTTTCTGGATTCTTCCGGTAATAAATTTGAGTTAATTTTTCATCCAGATAGATGGGTAATAAAGATTTGCCCGGTACCATAGTTGTATCCCTGTTATCCAGGAAAAATTTGTATTTCCTGAAAAACTTCTTATCAGATAAAGAAGGTGAAAGATTGGCTAAAGAAAGCTGTAACTTATCATATTCCTTAAATTGAACATAGGAATTATTTTCAGGTCGGTTCTGCTCTTTATGGGCAATTACCTCCCTGATCAGTTCTACTGCGGGATTGTCTTTATTCCGATACTTTCGTCTTTTAGCCGACCTTACAACAACCTCATTCAACTTTCTGGCGCTGGATACCAGTTCTACATTGATCGTTTGTGCTTTGCCAGGAATCACACGGGCGTAAGATGAAACGTATCCGCTGTATGATATCTTGATCTGTGTAAATGTTTCCTGAGTTTTCAGCGAAAAATTTCCGCTCCGGTCTGTGGAAGTACCCACCGTCGATTTTGAGAAAGATACACTGACAAAGGCAAGCGGGAGTTTAGTTTCGGCATCGGTAACTTTTCCGTTTATTTTCGTTTGCTGTGCAAATAGCGTTACCGGAAAACACAGGGTAACTAATAAGATGTAAATCCGCTGATAGGAATGCTTGTCGCTCATAGAGGATGGTAAAAAAATGTGAAAGGGAAGTAAGCCGATATAAAAATTGCACAGTGAAGCTTTTATTTTCTCTTTGGTCGAAATGGCTGCCAAGTCCTTACAAAAAATAAAAGATAAGCCACAATTGGCTGGCCGGGTCTGGCTTTTACGTTCCCAAAAAAATATTTACAATTCTTTGTAAGGCTTACCATCTGCCTGCGACAAAGCCATAAAACGATAATCAAATCATGAAAAAATTATTCACCATGCTGCTGTTCTCAGTAATTACTTTAGGGACGGCATCTGCACAGGACCAAACAGGTCTACGTAAAAAACAATACAATCTGGATAATTCGGGTTTGGCCATTAAAGGATATGATCCGGTAGCTTATTTTACCGCTCAGAAAGCTTTGGAAGGAAAATCGGAATTTACACTAACCTACCAGGGCGTTACCTACCACTTTGCTTCAGCGCAAAACAGGGATCTGTTTAAAGGGAGCCCAGCCAAATATGAACCTCAATATGGCGGATGGTGCGCTTATGCCATGGGCGCTACCGGAGAAAAGGTCGATATCGATCCAGGCACTTTCAAATTGCTTAACGGGAAATTATACCTTTTCTATAACGCACTTTTCAACAACACTAAAAAGACCTGGAATAAGGACGAAAATAATCTTAAAAACAAGGCAGATGCAAACTGGGCTAAGTTGTACCGGTAAGCCGCAAACGCCGTTTGTTTACTCTTCATCCCGTTAAGAATCTTATTTAACCACATTCATAATGAAACGTTCAATTATCATCGCCTTATTTGCTCTTTTTAGCATTGTACAGGCCAAAGCACAACAATCAGAAATTTTCGCAACCGGCGGTAAGGCTATTAAAGGCTACGACGCAGTAGCTTTCTTCAAGCAATCCAAAGCTATAAAAGGGGCAGATAGCCTGTCTTACCAATGGAAAGGCGCTTACTGGCTTTTCGCCAGCCAGGATGATATGGATGCCTTTAAAGCCGCGCCTGAAAAATATGCCCCTCAATATGGCGGGTATTGCGCTTATGGAACCGCGCAGGGACATAAAGCGCCAACCCAAACTGATACCTGGACGGTTGTTAACGAAAAGCTATATTTCAACTACAACGCTAAAGTGAAGGAAATATGGGTCAAGGACCAGGCAAACTTTATACAGACAGCCGACCAGAAATGGCCCGATCTGAAAAATAACTAATCATTCAACTATTGCGGTGTATGTATGGCTGCTAAAACAGCAGCCGTACATTTTAAGCCAATCATTTCAACATTCCACGAACTCCGCATGCCAAAAGCCAATAGTATTGATTACCGCAGGCCCAACCAGGGAAGCTATTGATCCGGTACGCTATATCACCAATCATTCTTCGGGTAAGATGGGCTACGCCATAGCGGAATCATTTCTTAAAAAAGGCTTTACAGTAGTATTGGTTTCAAGCCATGTAACACTAAATCTTAACCATCCAGACCTGACCAATATCGCTGTTAATTCTGCGGATGTGATGTTTGATAACTGGGACGAACTTTGTGAAGGCAGAAACTTTTCCATCGTTGAATTGAATGGTGCAGGCAGTGAGCCTACCCATATTTATGACTCCAGGCATTCTATTTTCTTTGCCTGGAGGGAAATCATCAGGCACTGGAAGCTGTTATACCGCATCAGCAGGCTGAACCATGAAATACAAGGGCTGGCCTATATGACTTACCACCAGGGAAGGGAAATGTTAAAAAATAATACAGCGTACGAAAAATTAGTTTCATGAGCCTTTCTAGATACACCAAGCTTTCCTTTATTGCTTTTAGCATCAGTTTTATTGGCTCTTTACCGATCGGTACCTTAAATACCAGTGTGGCCAACTTCGCGTTGAACAATAATTTCACAGGCGCATTCCAGTTCGGATTTGCCGCGATCCTGGCAGAAGTGGTGCTCGTCCGGATCGCCTTGGTCGTGATCGACAAGCTGGCCCATCTGAAAAGACTCTTTCTCTTCCTGAGCGTACTCGTCTGTATCGCTATCTTAATCCTGGCCTTCCGGACATTGGAGGCCGCGTTTCATATGCGAAATTTCGAGGACGTTCTGCCCTTTGTAGGGATGAACGCCTTTTATTCGGGTCTGGCACTCAGCATGCTTAATCCGCTTCATTTACCGTTTTGGACGGGTTGGACGGCCGTTTTGAAAGGAAAAAACGTGTTGATTAGCACACCAAGGGCTTACAACATTTATATTATAGCCATCGGAACGGGCACTTGCACTTCCTTTATTATTTACGGCTTTGCGGGTAATTATTTAATGGATGCGCTAAAGGCGCAGCATAACCTGATTAACTGGATATTGGGTGCCACCTTATTACTAACCGGGTTGGTGCTGGCTTATAAACTGATCACCAAACAGTTTTTAAAGCCTAAAGCTGATCTGGTCGAGCAGAGCTAAGCCCCATTAATAAACTTAACCACAGTTTGCCTTTCACGGCTGACTAAAAGTTGGGTAATATCCGGCCTCGAATAATGCCCGGACGGGTCAAAATTCTGTCGTTCTTCAAAAACACGATGGTGTTGTAGCTTTGCAATCAAAAGCTTTTCCTCATAAGCAAGCGGCGCTATGATCCATTCTCCGTCAGGCCCCGCGATACAGGAACCGCCGTCCGCAAGCCACTCGCTGCTTTTAGCAATCATTTCTTCTGCAAAAGGAACTTCTATGTTAATATCGGCCTTTCTCAGGAGGCTGGAAACAGAGATGACGTAAGACCTCGACTCTTGTGCTATAAAGCGGGTAATATCAGTTGTATTCCTAACACTTCCCGGCCATAAAGCGATATGAAGGTCTTCGCCCTGGGCATACAAAGATGAACGTATCAATGGCATCCAATTTTCCCAGCAGTTTAATGCTCCAACCGTAAATGCACCCAGTTTGCTTACTTGCAAACCCTGTCCGTCACCGGTTGCCCAAACCAGTCTTTCTTCATAAGTGGGCATCACTTTACGATGGATATATTGAATCGTTCCGTCCGTAGCAATATTAGCTAGGGAGCAATATAAACTATGACTACCACGGTCTTCCGCCCGCTCGATAAACCCCAACACGATCATGATCTTTTTTTCTTTTGCTATTTGGCAAAAGCTGCTCAGGCCCCCTGAAGCTACAGACACCGCCTGCTTTGCATAGTAAGCATAAAGCTCCTTTTGAACAGGTGAATTAAATAATGCGCCATCGGTCAGCTCTACCCAAAACGGGTAGCCCGGCAAAAGCGCCTCCCCAAAGACGACCAAGTCACATTGCCGGGCGGCGGCATCTGAAACATAATTCAGCATTTTTTCCATTGTAGCTTCACGATTCAACCAAACTGGCGCGATCTGGGCCATACCGATCGTTAAGGAAGTTTTCATACAATTTAATTCATTTATCAATCCGGCTAAGATAATAAACCACAATCCGATAGAAGATTTTATACCCGGGAAACAGCTAAAAATTATTGTAAGGAAATCCTTTTTCTGTCGACTAATCAGCATAAACACAATTAGCTTTTTAATTATTAAATAACAAATGAAAAAGACAGCTTCAAGATTATTGATTTTTGTAATGGGCGCAGGTCTCTGCTTTTACCTGATTTCCTGTAAAACCAGCTATAAGCCCGTACTAAATTCACAAGAAGGGATTAATTTTAAAGTTACAACGCTTGCGGATGCCAAAGAAATTGCCAAAGCACAAAACAAGCCACTATTCGTCTTTGCGCACGCCTCCTGGTGCCCAACATGTAAAAAAATGGAGCAGTAAGTGCTTTAATCTTGAAGTTGTACCGGGGAAACCTTGCCGTAATCAGGCATGAATGTCGTTTGGCTACTAACAGCCATAGCAGTTTCAAAGCTTATCGGGTAGGGTGTGTTCAACAGACTTCCCTTTGGTATGTAGGGAAACAATTCATTATAGGTTTGAATTTCACTGTGGCTGATACGCCTGTAAATAAACATACGGTTGATATCACAAGGGCGCTGCAAACCCGCTGCGCCTATCATTTGGAGCGCACTGCTGACGGTCGATTTTTGGAAGTTAGCTACCCGTATTCTTTTATCGTCCACTACAAGCCCTTTCATTAGCCCTTTGTCCTGTGTAGCAACACCGGTAGGGCAAGTGTTGGCGTTACATTCCAGCGCCTGGATGCATCCCAAAGCAAACATCATCCCCCGGGCGCTATTGCACATGTCCGCTCCCAGTGCAAAGTTTTTTACCAGATCAAACCCTATTGCTACCTTGCCGGAAGCAATAATCCTGATATGTTTTTTCAAATCAAACCCGGTTAAGGAATCATACACAAATGCAAGCGCCTCCCGCAACGGCATGCCAACAGAATTGGAAAATTCAAGTGGCGCAGCACCGGTTCCCCCTTCCCCACCATCAACGGTGATGAAATCCGGATAAATTCCTGTTTCGATCATAGCTTTACAGATAGCCAAGAATTCACTTTTGTGACCCACACACAATTTGAATCCAACGGGCTTCCCTCCGGAAAGATTCCTTAATTTCTTAATGAAATGCATTAATTCCAGCGGAGTTTTAAAAGCGGTATGGTAGGGCGGTGAAATCACATCTTCCCCTAACTCTACCAACCTTATCCGGGCAATTTCAGGGGTGACCTTTGCTGCAGGTAAAATACCTCCGTGGCCAGGTTTAGCGCCCTGTGATAACTTGATCTCAATCATTTTGACTTGCGGCAAAACAGCCCTTTCCCGGAATGCATCGTAATCAATAGTGCCATCTTTGTGCCTGCAGCTAAAATACCCCGTTCCGATCTGCCATATAATATCGCCCCCTTCCCGCAAGTGGTAATCGCTTAATCCGCCTTCCCCGGTATTATGAGCGAAATTTCCAATCTTAGCCCCGCCGTTTAATGCTAAGATGGCATTTTGGCTGAGCGAGCCAAAACTCATCGCCGATATATTAAATACGCTTGCTAAATAGATCTGTTTACAATCCGGGCCGCCGACCGGTACTCTTGGCGATAGATTTAACTGATCATGACCAAGAGCGGCTATACTATGGTTGAGCCATTCATAACCATTCTGATAAACGTCTAATTCTGTACCAAAAGGACGTGTATCATCTACCATTTTGGCGCGTTGGTAAATAACACTGCGGTTTTGCCGGTTAAAAGGCGTCCCGTTGGTATCGCTTTCTATAAAGTACTGGTAAATTTTAGGACGCAACCCTTCCATCATAAATCTTAAATGTCCTAAAACTGGAAAATTGCGGACAATGCTATGTTTTTTTTGAAAAAGATCAAAAAAGCCTAAGACAAAAACGGGAACAAAAATCAAAAAAAACCAGGCGGCGGGTTTCCATATCAAACTCCATCCGGTTAACAGTGTCAGAGTTATAATTACTGAAAATATAAAAAGCTTTCTCATAAAATGATCTTTAATGGCATTTAAGTAAACCGTTTTCTTTTTAGTCGCCCAATATACCCAAACCTTACAGCTTATTGCTCATGTTTTAATTATGGCCTAAAATACATTGCAAGTAAATCAAAAAGTTATCGACTAAGTATCAGTGAAATTCTGACTATTTGCAATTTGATTCAAACCACCACTCTGATGAACTCTTTAAAAGTGACTTTTAAAAATAGCCATGGCCATGATCTTTCCGCCAGGCTGGAATTACCTGAAGGCAGGCCCGTTGCTTATGCAATTTTTGCGCATTGTTTTACTTGTAACAAAAATTTAAATGCCGTAAAGAATATCAGCAGTGCCCTGACTGATAAAAACATCGCTGTTTTACTTTTTGACTTTACCGGACTTGGGGAAAGTGCAGGAGAATTTGCTGAATCAAATTTTTCTTCGAACATCCATAGTAAAGGATAGGGTTTAAATTTAGAAAAAATCGCTGGAATGTATATTTTAAATAAATCCCCCCTCAAGTGTCTTTTATAGGGCAAAATCTTCTGTTTCTTAAATCGGTGTAAATAGGCTATGAACGGTATATTTGCCAACATACAATCACAACTTGCTTATGGACACTCGTTACTATGGTATATTTCCAAATGGTCAGTATATTGAGAAGTTAACCCTTGATGAAATAAACGATACAATTGATATTGAGTATATATTGCGTTGTACCAAAATTGATTCCTCTTTTAATAATCCAAGGACATTTACTCTAATTACAAAAGATAGATTGAAAAACAATCTTAAGATAGGTGATTTTGAGTTAGTGGATATTGGTGAAGATTCAGGAACGCGGAAGGTAATTACAATTAAGGATTTGAGAACCAAAACAATTTTCCAAACAGAAACGCATATCGCTGGCGTTGAGTTCTTTAAAGAGGAGCTAATCCCCCTACTTAATACGCTACATGAAATTGGTAGTTGGAAAATGTATCAAAAATTAGAAGAGTTGGAAGCTCTTAGATTTAAGAATGAGCAACTTAGAAAGGAGTTAAACGAACTTCAACAAAATCTTACTAACCTCGATTCAAAAACATAGTTGCCTATTAAATAATAAACATTCTTATCTCATAAATTAGAAGATTAAGACATTCAATGCTATCCTAATATTGAAAGGAGAATGCGTGGAGGGTGATAGATAATTACTCGGCAAAGTTAGGGCTGGTGCTTCTGTAGCGCATGAAAGACTACGGCATAAACCCACATACCACGCACAACCCATTTATTCCGTTTCCTTTCTTGCTTGATCGCACCAAACCTGCGTAGGCTTCATAATTTATTTATTCACTTAAATAAAACAGGTATGGAAGATACAAGTTAGAAACACATTGCACCAATCAGGTAAATAAGCTAAATTACACTTGCAAACGCGCCAAAAGTGCGCCAAATCACACTTAAAACTATAGAAAACGAACCGAAAAGCAGCAAATCAAACAATTACCAGTTACGACAGAATTATCAATTAACAGATTAGTAAATCAGCGTATAACGCTTACAGAGAGCTTTTTAAGGCATAAAAAAACCCCTTAGTAGCTAAACTAAGAGGTTTCTTTTGTGGTATCAGCTGGGATCGAACCAGCGACACAAGGATTTTCAGTCCTTTGCTCTACCGACTGAGCTATGATACCGCCTTTCCCGTTTAGGGACTGCAAATGTAGCGTTTTTTTTATTCGGGAAAAGTTTTTTTTGAAAAAATTTCAAATAATTTGCCCCCGCTATTTACAGCACAATCAAGCATCCTCGCTATCAGCTATTTAATAATTCCATTTGGACAATTCAACTTATCCATTAACTTTGAAAAAATTACTATGCACGCATAATGATTGCACAAAGCCTATTTATCATCATCCTTATTGCCGCTATTTACCTTTTCAGCAAAAATGTTGGCAAGATACGGCGCAATATCCTGTTAGGAAAACCCGCCGACCGTTCGGACAATCCCGCCCTGCGCTGGAAAACCATGGCGAAGATTGCTCTGGGTCAAACCAAAATGGTTAAACGTCCGCTGGCGGCAGTAATGCACTTTTTTATCTACGTTGGTTTTATCATCATCAATCTCGAGGTGCTGGAAATTATGCTCGACGGCATTTTCGGCTCACACCGCATCTTTTCCAAACCTTTAGGCGGTTTATACGACCTGCTCATCGGCGGTTTTGAAATACTGGCGTTGTTGGTACTCACCGCTTGCGTGGTATTTTTGTGCAGGCGCAATATTGCCCACCTCAAACGCTTTAGCGGCGTTGAGATGACCGCATGGCCCAAAAGCGATGCCAATTACATCCTCATCATCGAAATACTGTTAATGACCGCTTTTTTAACCATGAATGCTGCCGATCATAAACTGCAGCTGTTAAATTTTGGTCATTATATTAAAGCAGGCAGTTTCCCGGTAAGTTCATTGATAGGTCCGCTGCTGCCGGATAATGCCCACGCGCTCGAAATAATTGAACGGAGTTGCTGGTGGTTCCACATCATGGGGATACTGGCATTTTTAAATTACCTGCCCTACTCCAAGCATTTTCATATCCTGCTGGCATTTCCTAATACGTATTACAGCAACCTGCACCCCAAAGGGCAGTTTACCAATATGGCTTCGGTTACCAACGAGGTTAAAGCTATGCTCGATCCCTCCTTCGTTCCCGAAACTACCGGCGAACCGGGACGCTTTGGCGCCAAGGATGTAACCGACCTTACCTGGAAAAACCTGATGGAAGCTTATACCTGTACCGAGTGCGGCAGGTGCACGTCGGTTTGTCCGGCTAATCAAACCGGGAAACTGTTGTCGCCCCGCAAAATAATGATGGATACGCGCGACAGGATCACCGAAGTCGGCAAAAACATTGACCAGCATGGCAAGGATTATAAGGACGATAAATCGTTACTCGACAATTACATTACCCGCGAAGAGCTTTGGGCCTGCACCACCTGCAATGCCTGCACCGATGCTTGTCCGGTAAACATTAATCCACTGGAAATTATTACCGAAATGCGCCGCTATATTGTGATGGAAGAATCACAGGCCCCGGCAAGCTTAAATACCATGTTTGGCAACGTTGAAAACAATGGCGCACCCTGGAAGTATAGTAACGCTGATCGGTTTAATTGGAGCGAGTCATCGTAAGTCCATAGTCCATGGTCGATAGTCCATGGAGGAATTATAATATTTTATAAACACTGAATTATCCATGGTCCATGGACTATTGTCTATCGACTAAACAAACAATCCGAAATGGAAAATCCGAATTCCGAAATTAAAATCCCTACCATGGCGGCAATGGCTGCGGAAGGCAAGCAACCCGAAATATTGTTTTGGGTGGGATGTGCCGGCAGCTTTGACGAACGTGCCCAAAAAATAACCCGCGACATTTGTAAAATACTGCACCACGTAGGCATCAGCTATGCCGTACTCGGAACGGAAGAAAGCTGCACCGGTGATCCTGCTAAACGTGCAGGCAACGAGTTTTTATTCCAGATGCAGGCTATGGCCAATATACAGGTGCTGGATGCTTATGAGGTTAAGAAAATAGTAACCGGTTGTCCGCATTGTTTTAATACCATAAAGAACGAATACCCGGGTTTGGGTGGCAATTATGAAGTGATCCACCACAGCCAGTTGATACAGCAACTGATTGACGAAGGCAAACTAAAAGCCGAAGGCGGTGAAAGCTTCAAAGGCAAAAAAATAACCTATCACGATCCTTGTTACCTTGGTCGCGGCAATAACGTTTATGAAGCCCCACGCGCGGCACTCGAAATATTGGATGCCGAACTGGTTGAACTGAAGCGTTGTAAATCAAACGGTTTATGCTGCGGCGCGGGTGGCGCACAAATGTTTAAAGAGCCCGAAAAAGGCACCAAAGAAATTAATGCCGAACGCATGGCAGATATACTGGAGGCCAAAGCCACCATTGTTGCCGCTGCCTGCCCCTTTTGCATGACTATGCTGCGCGATGGTGTTAAACACGAAGACAAAGAGCAGGAAATACAGGTACTGGATATTGCCGAAATAACAGCGAGAGCCAACGGACTGTAAATCTTTATCAATAAAAAAAGGGTGTCCTTCAACCGAAGCGACACCCTTTTTTGTTAAAATATGTACCCTTATTGTTTAACCATGGTATTAATATTTACGTGCGGCCATTGAATTAACTGGCCCGGATTCCCGAACTGCGGCAAAAACTCCAATATACTGGTTTGCGAATATTGCAATTGCAAAAAGGTTGCGCCGGTTTGCGGATTTACTACCGTTTCTATCCAAAAGTTAGCCTCAAATTTGGTGGTATTAGCATTTTGGGTAACAAAAGGTATGTTATTGATGCCGCCCTGGTTGGCTGTGCTCACAAACAGGTTGGTGGTGCTTAATATCTCCTGCCCTTTAATGTCTTCTATCAATACAATGTTTGGGTTTCTTTTGTAGAAACCCGGAGGCCCTGGCTCGATATAAACTTCCGTATAACCATCGGGCGTTGCCGGGCCCGATATAGGCAGCGTATCAATTTCGGGAATCACAGGCGGTCCGTCGGTCACCGAAGTGGTTCCCAACGCCAATAGCGAATCGCCATGTGGAATGGAAGCCAGTCGGGCAATTGAAAAATCGCTGGGACAATCGGGCACCAGCAGCCATGTACCATTTTCGGCGTGCATTAAACTACCAGTCTGGCTATCGTGGATACTTAAGTGATACATCAGCGTAGGCACCTGCTGTATAATTTTTTCACCACGATTAGGAGTAGGCGTACTCAGTGGTGTAATGGTCAATGTTTCGGTATAAGGAGCTACTATTAAGGTAAATCCGCCGTTTTGGTTTGGTACTGCAACCAGGTTCCAGCCTTTTGTGCCTACCCAGGTACCTATCAGGTCAGTAAGGGGGCCAAAAATTGATGCTGTTTCCTGCGGTGATCCGCCAAAACGGTTTGTTTGTGTGGAGTTGAGTGTTACTTTTTCCATTTTTATATTTTGAATGATTGTTTTATTTGAATTTGCTCAGCATAATGTCGGCAGTTTGCAGTGCGCCTTCTACCCAACCCTGGGCGTCAGAATAAGCCTCGCCACAGATATAAAGCTGAAGATCTTTAATGGGATGGGTGATGTTTTCTTTTACCTCCCAGCTTTTAACGCCAATGTTCCAGCTGTTCCATCCGCCGCCAAACGGATCTTCGCCCCAATCACGAAACGCTGCATTATTTACTATCGGGGTATGGCTAAGCCCATGCATCAGTTGCAGCTGGCGGGCAACTTCGGCCACCATTTTTACCGGGGCAGTGTATTCATACCAATCCAGATCTTCTTTGTTTTCTTTGGCATCGCCCAAAAATGCATTCTCAATTTTGGGGTGGGCAAGTCCCTGTTTCCAGGCTTGTGAGCGTTGCGGGCGCAGGCCATCCCAAAAACCAATGTTATTGCCGTCGTCATAACTGGCCAGCAGCATGGCTTCGCCGCTTGTTGCAGGCTGACCGTTATCTTTTGGCCAGTAATAGGTTTGCCTTACGGGCAGGTCGGTAACGCTTCTGCCTGCTTCAACAGGCACAAAGGTCCCGGTTTTGGCATCGGTATAACCGGCTGCCAGCCACCATGGAGTATTATAGGTTGTAAATAATTTAAACAAAGGGCGCGGTGTAACGCTATCTATCAGTGCTTGAATTTGTTGCAACGGCGGACAAGTTGGCGCCAGCAGACTAAGCGAGCGGCGCGGCATTGCCAGTACCAAAGAGTCTGCAATAACGGTTTCCCCTTTTATGGATAGGTGGAATTTATTATCAACCACCACAAAGCCATCCAACTTGGTGTTAATACGCACTTCGCCGCCCAGTTTAACAAAGAAATCTGCCAGTGATTTAGGCACCTGCTGAAAGCCGTTTTTAAAGCCCTTATATTCAGGCACAATACCAAAATCAGTCAAAAACCACGGAATAGCATCGGCAGCATTCCAGTTGGATAAAGTTGAGTTATATCCCCCGGCATCAATGCCAAACTGGTAAGCTTCGCCGCTTATTACGCGGTATAATACATTCCAAAAACCTTGTTTGTACAAGGGCTCGCCAGCAAAGCTGGCGTTTTGGGCCATTAAGCGGCGCTCATCTTCGGTCAATTTAGGATTGGTTATTCCGGGGACTATCTGCTCAATAGCATTGACAATAATACCTCCCGGCGAACCGCCTTTTTCTAAAAAGGTAAGGTTATAAGGCACCTTATTAGGCTCGGTTGCAAAATCAGCAAGTCGCAGATAAACGCCGCGTAAATAAGCTATATTTTGCGGCTCATCAACCGGGAAGTCGTATAGCTCTATCTGATTGTCTTTCGGCAGTTGCTTGTTGAGCTCCTTTATCAGGGCAACTATTAACGGCTGGGCATTTTCCAGTATCCGCATGCCGCCAAGTTCGGCCACCATATCCGGAATATGGGGCGGCTTTACTGAAAGCAATCGGCCGCCAATATGATCCCATCCTTCAAATACCACAATTTTTTTTGTTGGATATTTCTGTTTAAGCTTCCAGGCGCTGTACACGCCCGATACGCCGCCACCAACAATGGCGATATCAATAGTTTCATTTTTCATATAAGGCCTTTTTAAACGAAGGCACCGTTTGGTTTAGGTTAATTAAAATATTGACGGAACATTAGCAGGAACAGCGGTTCCTGACGATGCTTTTAGTAAATTAGCTTCAGCATGTTTATGGAAAAAATCAAGCGCAGGCTGGTCAATGTAGTATCTGTACAGTAAATCGCGAACTTCCTGCTCATTGGCTGGCGGCGGCGTATCCTGCGCGGTACGCATATCCAATATGTACGATTTATTGCTCGATGTTACATAGTCAACTCCACGTGCAATAGCATCTTTAACATCGGCGGGTTTTTCAACCACTTCTCCGGCTTCGCCGCCAAAAGCTTTTGCCAGCGTTACAAAATCAAACTTGGGCCGGTTAATGCGCAAATATTCCGGATCTGTTGTTGCCGGTGTCCACTCATAACCAGGGGCGGCGCCATAAGCTGCAATAACTTGTTGCAAGCCCAGCTGCAAGGTATGATACTCGCGATTATTGGTGATGATATACAAAATACCCAGGCTTTCATGTGCTGCCGTCCAGTAGGTTTGAGGATAGAAAAGTGAGGAACCATCGCCAACAGCATTTACCACCAGTTTAGTTTTAATACCCTGCAAACCTTCAGGCTCCAGTTTGATACCGATAGATGCCGGCATAGACCAGCCCAGCGAACCGCCTGCCACGCAATAATAGCTGATAGGTTTTGCCGCCTCGGTGCCGAATGGCAAAAGGTATTGAAACGGCGCACCGTCTGATACCGCCTCATGCACATAAACAAATTGATTTTGTAAATTCCGTTCCTCTATAACTTCGCGCAGAGCATCGGCAATCAATACGGCCCAAATTTCGGGTTGCTTTAATGCAGTGGCTTTATATTTTGCCCATTGTACCTTGCGCTGCCCGGCCAATACTTCCAGGTGCTTGTTGCGGGCTGCCGCTCCTGCTGGTACATGCTTGCTGATATATTGGTTAATTAATGGCAGGGTAGCCTTAATATCGCCCAGCACCGCCGATTCGCCGTAGAAATTCTTTCCTATATCCCAGGTATTATTGGTGAGGTAAACTTGCCTTACATGATCAGGAATAAGCGGCCCATCCGAATATTTAAAAACAGCCAGTTGCGCCTGCGCGCCAAAGCCCACTAAAAATGCTACATCATGATCTTTAAATACCTGTTGAATGGCAGCCTGGCTGCCGGGAAGTTCGCCCTGCCAGTGGATATCATTATTAGGAAAATTAGCTAAGCTGCTAAATGTCTGTAATAAAACAGGCGCGCCAATAAGGCTGGCCAGCTCCTGTAGTTCGGGCCATGCATCGGCATAACCTGCTGCATCACCCGCTACAATAATTGGATTTTTTGCCTCTGCCAGCAGCTTGGCCGATTGCTCAATAGCCACCGGATCGCCGGTAAAATGCGATGATATTTTAGTGATACCCTTCATGTGGGCCTCATCAGGAATCTTAACCATCATAAACTCCCATGGTATCGAAATAAATACCGGCCCATTAGGTGGTGCCATAGCCTCTTTAAACGCCCGTTGCAATACCAGCGGCACTTCTGCTGGTGTTCTTATTTCGTGCGCCCATTTGGTGTATTGGCGGGCCAGATCAACTAAATTAGAGGCTAATAGCGGCTCCTGGGTTACCAGTTCATTTTGCTGCTGGCAGCAAAGTATAATCAGTGGCACCTGCGAACGGTAGGCGTTAAAAAGATTGCCAATGCTATGTGCTATACCCGGCGTAACGTGCACCACTAAAATCCCCGGCTTACCTGTCATCCGGGCTGAACCCATGGCAGCGCCTATGGCTATGTTTTCGTGCAGACACTCCACATAGTGTACACCATTTTCGGGGTACGAGGTGCCATCAATAATCGGAATTTCGTTGGTGCCCGGCACGCCAAAAATATAATGGATGCCCAGCTCCTTTAATACATCAAAAATGTAATCGCGGGTCCAGCGTTTAGGTTGACTAGGGGGAGCACCCGGACCGGGTTGTTTTTTTGTTTCTGCACTCATGTGGTTTAGGTTTAGGTGTATAATAAAAATGCAATAATCTGGAAAGGTTTAGGTTAACAGTCAGGCACTTCACGAAAGTTTCCTGTTAGTTAAAATTAATAAATATTTTTCACAGACAAATGCTATTTTTTATAATGATTAACTACAATAAGGTTTAGGTTTCAGCAAATCAGCAATGTAAAAATATAAGCATGGCTCAGTTTTCAATACCGTAAAAAAACGGTATAATTAACGTATTTTAACGGTAAGCAAGCAGCTTACTTTTAGCAATTGAAACTTATATTTTAATGCGGAGGAAAGGAAAACAGAGTTTCCTAAAGATTAAAAAAAACAGTCCCCTCTAAATCTCCCCCTGAAGGGGAGACTTTAGCTTCGCCCGCGTTTATTTTTTTAAGGCCTACCTACCGGGGGGGATTAGGTGGGGCTTAGTGCTCGCTTTTCGAAAATTTTTTACAGGCCCTTGTCTTTTAAATAATTCAAAGCCTCCTGCAAGCTGTCTAATCGTTCGGCAGGCATATTTTTAACCGGGATATTCAATACGGTAGTCATCGAATCTACATCGCCTTTGCGGTCGTTGCGGGTTTGAACAATAATATCGTCGGCCTCTGTTTTTAGTTCCAAAGTGCCTGCATTGGTATTGCCTGCGTAATCAACATCACTCAGCTTATGCAAGCTAAATGAATAATACTCCTGTTTCCCTTTGGCATAAGTTTTACGGAAACGCAAAAACGACTCGGGCGTAATCAGCAGTTCCCACTTTTTCAGTTTGGTATCTGTTGATGGGTCATATGATTGGGCAAGACATTTATTGGCCCATAAAAGCCAGTCCTGTTCATTAAAATTATATTTGAAGCAGTAATTAACGGCAATTGTTAAAACAATAACCGATACTATAAGTGCCTTTTTAACCGCCGGAAGAATTGATGTTAACATGACAACAAAATTAAACGCCGAAAATAATAAAATGTATAGCTTTGTACATGCAATTTTCAGAAAATTCACGTGTTTGGGTATACCAATCAGACAAAAAACTTACTGATAACGAAGTACTTCAGATAAAAGTATTGCTTGACAACTTTACCACCAGCTGGACCGCGCATAACAACCAGCTAAAGGCCAAAGCCGATATCAGGTACAACCGCTTTTTAGTGCTAATAGTTGATGAAAGCCACGCCGGCGCCAGCGGATGCTCTATCGACAACTCGGTTAATTTTATGAAACAATTGCAGGATCAGTTTAACATCAATTTATTTGATCGTTTTAACCTGGCTTACCGCGAAGGCGACGAAATACTCTCGGCCGGCAGAAATGATTTTGAAGCCTTACTTAAAGACGGCAAAATCAATACAGAAACCATCGTATTCAATAACCTGGTACAAAACCTTGCCGAACTGCAAACCAAATGGGAAGTACCTTTTAAAGATAGTTGGCACATCCAGCTGTTTGGCAATTTAGTAGTGGGATAATTTTCGAGGCTGGGCCGCTAAATTTTTCTCCTAATCTCTAATTAGCTGTTCTCTAATTACTTTTTGTATTTTATCTTTAGGTTATGGAACAATATGATAGCCGGGTAGATGCTTATATTGCCAAAGCAGCACCCTTTGCAAAACCTATTTTAGAATACATCAGGGCATTGGTTCATGAAACATCGCCACAAATTACCGAAAACATAAAATGGGGATTTCCCTTTTTTGAGTATAAAGGAGTGCTGTGCAATATGGCTGCCTTTAAAGAGCATTGTTCTTTCGGCTTTTGGAAGGTAGCTTTACTTAATGATCCCGGCACCGTATTAAAACGGGGCGATGGCACTGCGGGAAGTTTTGGCCCGATCACCAGCATTGCCGATTTACCGTCAAAAGAGATTTTGGTTGATTTTACATTACAGGCAATTGCCCTGAATGAGAGCGAAGTAAAAGTACCCGTAAAAAAAGCACCCGCCGAAAAGAAAGCAACCCTGGAAACCCCCGATTATTTTCTGGATTTTTTGGCCGATCATCCAAATGCGAAGCTAACATTCGAAAAATTCAGCCCATCACACAAACGCGAATATGTGGAATGGATCATCGATGCAAAAACTGATGCCACTCGCCTTAAACGCATGCAAACAGCTTTAGAATGGCTTAGCGACGGAAAATCACGAAATTGGAAGTATAAATAACAAGCTATTGGAATCTTGCGCTCGTCTGTGACGAGTGCTTAAAATGGTTGCGCGTTTGTAACGCACTTAACAAGAGGGGCGATACAATCGCCTTTCCATATTAAGCACTCTTTTTAAACGGGCGCAAGAAATATAAATAACAAAACTTTAAACTCCCTTCACAATCGGCGCCACCTTTTTCCCAATCAACTCAATAGCATGCAGCAATTTTGCATGCGGAATATCCGCATTATCCATCTGAAAGGTTAATCTGGATATACCGCCCAATGCTTCGCTGTGCCTGATAATCTTTTCGGCAATCTCTTCGGGGCCGCCAACCAACAGGGCTCCTGTAGGGCCAGTTTGGGCATTAAATTGCGGCCTTGTTACCGGCGGCCAGCCACGTTCTCTGCCTATTCGGGTAAACGTTTCGGCATAACCGGGATAATATTCATCCATGGCTTGCTCCGTAGTATCGGCTACATATCCCAGGGAATGCAGCCCAACCTTTAGTTTCTCGGACGAGTGGCCCGCCCTGCGCCCTGCCTCGCGGTATAAATCAACCAGCGGACGAAAACGGTGCGTTTCGCCGCCGATTACAGCTACCATTAGCGGCAAACCCAATACTCCGGCGCGTACAAATGATTCCGGCGTACCGCCTACACCCAACCATACCGGGAACGGATCTTGTAAAGGTCGTGGATAAATAGACTGATTTTTTAGCGCCGGCCTGAATTTGCCGTTCCAGTTTACCACCTCGTTATCGCGAATATTTAGCAAAAGCTCTAATTTTTCGGCAAAAAGGGCATCGTAATCCTGCAGGTTTAAGCCAAATAGCGGAAAAGCTTCTGTAAATGACCCGCGGCCTACCACCATTTCGGCGCGGCCATTGCTGATCAGATCCAGCGTAGCAAAATTCTGAAATACCCGCACCGGGTCGGCAGCGCTTAAAACAGTAACCGCACTGGTTAATATAATCCGTTTGGTAATGGCTGCCGCGGCAGCAAGAATCATGGTTGGGGCCGAATCTAAAAATTCTTTACGGTGATGTTCGCCTATTCCAAAAACATCCAGGCCACATTCGTCGGCGTGTTTGATGCGCTCCAGCAATTGCGCTATGGCATCGGCCCGGTTTATCTTGTTAGCTGCATCTTCACTAATCATTGCCGAAGCAAAGCTATCAATCCCTATTTCCATATTTTGGTAGATTTTTTTAAACTTAAATATATTTAACCTGACACTCAAATAGACGTTCCACCTAAAACTCCAGCGGCCCCAGTCGTCGCATATTTCGCATAATCAGGTATTGCCGGTGCCTTACATAACCACTCGGGTTAGTAGCCGACCATTTTAGCGGGCTTGGGAATATAGAGGCTATAGCCGCCGCCTCATGATTGTTTAGTTGCGAGGCTGATTTATGAAAATACGTTTGTGCGGCAGCTTCGGCGCCATAAACGCCATCGCCCATTTCAATAACATTCAGGTAAACCTCCATGATGCGCTTCTTGCTCCAAAAAACCTCCATCAGCAGCGTAAACCAGGCTTCAAACCCTTTGCGAATAATTGACCTCCCTGGCCACAGGAAAACGTTTTTTGCCGTTTGCTGCGATATAGTGCTACCCCCTATTAATTTTTTGCTATGCTCATTTTTTTTGTATGCTCTTTCCATGGCATTAAAATCAAACCCATGATTTTCCAGAAAAGTCTGATCTTCGGCTGCTACAGCAGCACGTTTCATAGGATCAGAAATCTCCTCAAAGCTTTTCCAGCTTTTTTCAATTTTCCATGGTTTTCCGGCAGCCTTTTGTTCAATACCACGCTGAATCATCAGCAAAGTAATTGGCGGGTTTGCAAAACGGAAAAGCAACACGAAGAAAATGCTGCCCGCCACAAAAACGATAAACAGAATTTTAAAAATGCGAAAGATCAGTTTAAATATACCACCCTTAAAAAAGCCTTTTTTTGGGGGAGTTTTGGATGTGCGGTTGCGGGTTTGTGCTTTGCCCTTGGTAGTTTTCATTTTTTTAAAGGTATAAAATTCGCTACCAGTTTAAAAATTGTTGAATAAAATAGCCCGGCATTTTTATTTGCCGGGCCATTTTTAATATCGGGAAAGAACTTTATAAGCCAAACCTGAATGCTAAGCGGAAAACAACCTGATTATAACTTCCCACCGGATAATCTGCAGTGGTTGTGCCTCCGGCAGTTTCAAGGCGGGCCTCATAGCCTAAGCTAAAGTCGAGTCCAAACCTGGTGCTTCCGAAAGGAAGTGCATAACCCGCGCTTGGCGATACTAACAGTGCTACCTTTTTATTGGTATAGTCGCTTGAGGTTGAATTGATATTAAACGATGCGCCTGCATCGCCCTGTAAAAAAAGTCTATTAAGTACATAAACCCTCACACCTGCCTCTACCGGGACAAAAGCGGCAAGATCGCCGCTACTATAGCTGTTACCATCTATATAACCTGTTGAGTAACCATTAGCGGATACATAAAAGGTATAACCAGTAGTAAACATAAGGCTTACCTTGCTGTCACTTAGCGGGTATTCGAGTTTAAGGTGTACGCCGCTTGCAGCCGGGAAATCGCTTGAGTGTGCACCAACGGTTGCACCAACGCTAAAACCTGCGCTTAGGGTAGGTGTTGTTGCGTCGTAATTTTGCGCGTTAGCACAAAATGCTGCGCCAATTAAAAATGCTAATAAGAGTAAAGTTTTTTTCATATGTGAATAAAGGTTATTGGGTTACGAAATTTTTAATAATAAATTAAGCTGTAAGCGAAGAAAAAAAAGGTGAGGTTTTCTTGTATAAGGTCATCAAACAAGGTTTAAATCCGCCGTAAAAATAAAAAGATGTTTTGCTTTCGCAAAACATCTTTATGTGTATCTTATTAATTCTTCATTCAAAACTCCGAAATCGAAAATCCGACCGCGTGCCGCCTTAGCTTTAGCGGTGGCGCACTCCTGAAATCCTAAATTACTCAGCTACTACTTCAAAAGGAACCTGAACTTTAACTTCCTTGTGTAAGTTTACGTTTGCAACGTACTCACCAACAAATTTAGGTTCAGTTTCAAAAGTAATGCGGCGGCGATCAACTTCAAAGCCTTCTTTTTTCAAAGCGTCAGCAACTTGAATAGTGTTAATAGCACCGAAAATTTTACCGGTTTCACCAGCTTTAGCGCCAATGGTTAGTTTTACACCTTCCAAACGGGCAGCAATAGCATCAGCATCTTTGCGGATTTTTTCTTGTTTAAACTGAGCCTGTTTAAGGTTTTCAGCTAAAACTTTACGGGCACTTTCAGTAGCCTGTATAGCATAACCCTTAGGGATAAGGTAGTTACGGCCATAACCTGGCTTTACCTTTACTACATCGTCTTTATCGCCGAGGTGTTTTACGTCTTGTTTTAAAATAACTTCCATCTTTTTACCTCCTGATTATTTTAATGAGTCTGTAACATAAGGTAATAAACCGATGTGGCGCGCACGCTTAACAGCCTGAGCCACTTTACGCTGAAACTTTAATGAAGTTCCGGTTAAACGGCGTGGTAATACTTTACCCTGATCGTTAATGAACTTTAATAAAAAGTTAGCGTCTTTGTAATCGATATACTTAATACCGTTCTTTTTAAAACGGCAGTATTTTTTACGTGTATCCTCCACCTTTGGAGCGGTAACGTATTTAATTTGGTCGTTTGCCATTAGTTTGCTGCCTCCTCTGCTTTTGGTGATTTTTTGTTAAATGCACCACTGCGTTTTTTGTCGTTGTAAGCAACGGCATGTTTGTCTAAAGCAATGGTAAGGAAACGTAAAACACGCTCGTCACGTCTTAATTCAATTTCCAGTTTGTTAATAAGTTCACCCGGAGCCTTGAATTCAGTTAAGTGATAGTACCCTGTAGTCTTTTTCTGAATAGGGTACGCTAATTTTCTCAAACCCCAATTATCCTCCTGGACAATTTCGGCTCCGTTATCAGTTAAGATTTTGCTGTATTTGGCAATAGCCTCACCAGCAGTTTCTACTGACAACAACGGGGTTAGAACGATCACGATTTCGTACTGTTGCATTGTTATACTTTGATTTTTAATAAATTACCCGCTATTACGGGGCTGCAAAGATAAGTATTTTGTGAATAAATATGCAACTTTTGTGAAAAAATGTGTAGTTGGGTTTTAGCGGCTTGGGGTTTGCAAGTAATTGATGGATAAGAGATAAGATAAGTAATTGATATTTATTAATTTATATGTGAGTAATTTGTGTATTTCATAAGATGTAAGTGCTCATTTAAAATCCTGCTCATTCTTTAATCCTACAAATCCCAGTTCAGACAAAAGGCGAGCTGGGCGCCCGGGCGGGCTATCCGCTCATACTTCTCAGGCCTTAGCCACAGGGCCGGTATACGCTGCTATCCCTGGCGCAAAATGGGTATTTATACAACACCGAATTACCTTGCCTTGACATAAATTAATAAACTATCCCTAACTTCGCTTCATCTAACTATAAAATATGAATAATCCAACCACCATTACCATCGCCGCCAACAGCAAACATCCATTAACCGTAAACCGCCTGGGTTACGGCACCATGCGCCTTACCGGCGAAGGCATTTACGGCGAACCGCCTAACCGCCCCGAGGCTTTGCAGATTTTAAAAAAAGCCGTTGAAAGCGGCGTTAACTTTATTGATACGGCCGATTACTATGGCGAGGACGTAACCAATCGACTTATTGCAGAAGCTATTTACCCCTACCCTGCTGATCTGGTGATCTGTACCAAAGTGGGCGGCGCCCGCAAGCCCGACAAAAGCTGGATTCCTTATAATAAACCAGAAAATTTGCGCGCCAGTATTGAAAACAATCTGCGTACGCTAAAAATTGACCAGGTTACACTGGTACATTTCAGGGCGATGGCTGGTGCCATGAACTTTGAGCAAGCCATGGAAACCATGTTTGCAATGCAGCAGGAAGGTAAAATATTACACGTTGGCGTAAGCAACGTAACCAGGGATGATCTGGAAACAGCTATGAAAATGGGCGAAATTGCCAGCGTTGAGAACATGTACGGTCATGCGCAGCGTACTACACATAAAGCAGGCCACATGGAAAGCAACGGAGGTGAAGAAGTGCTGGATATTTGCGAAAAAAATGGAATCCCCTTGGTACCCTATTTTTCGTTGTTTCTTTCGATGCCAAAAAAAGATACCCGTATTGCCGAAATCGCCAAAAAATACGGGGTGAACGAAATACAGGCAAACATAGCCTGGCTACTACATAAATCACCATGGATTTTACCTATACCGGGAACTTCATCGTTAGCTCATTTTGAAGAAAATATAGCCGCAGCTAATATAAAGCTAACTAAAGAAGATATGGACTTTTTGGCGTAGGGGATTGCTGAACCAGAAAAACTTACCACCTCGAAAAACTTACGAAGTTTTGAAAACTTCGTAAGTTTAAATAAATTTATATATATTAAAAATACATAAATAATACTCATACTGCTTTCGCATAATTTTATAAAACCCCATACACAGGTACTTCCAGTTAATATTATTTCCCCCGGAATAATACCACAAAAAGAACTCCTCGAATATATTTTTATTAATTAAATATTATTGAATTTTATTGAAATATTGATCGCTTTTCAACGTTATCATTGTACTATTAATTAGCTATTGGTGATTTAATTAATCTATTTGTAAATATTAAGATTTACTAAATAGGGTTTGATAAATACTAAAGCAGTTCAAATGAGAGCGATAGGTTTACTAATGGCGCTACTTTTCCTCCACTTAATAGTAAAATCACAGGATGTCCATGCCAGTCTCGAGGCACAGGGTATCGGCACCACTGGCAATGCGGTTCCTTTTTGGTTACGATCCGATCAATTTGGCAGTATTCCGCTTCAAGGGGGCTCGGGCAGCCTCATCGCCAAATTCCGAAAAGATTATGATTCCTTAAAAAAGGTAGACTGGGGTTTATCATTTGAAGGTCGGGGAAATTTTGGACAACAAACCCAGTTCACCCTTATAGAAGGATTAGTGAAAGCACGCGCCGGCGTTTTTGAACTAAAGGTTGGGCGCTCAAAAGATATCATCGGCCTGGTTGACTCAACTTTATCGTCCGGCTCCTTCTCTATATCCGGCAACGCGCTAGGCGTACCCAAGGCAAGCATAGGCGTACCACAATATTACAGCATCCCTATATTAGGAAAATTAATTGCCGTTAAGGGCCACTTTGCTACCGGCTATCTGGGCGATATTGGCATACAGTATGATAAAAAACCTAAAGGATTTGATGGCTACTATCTGGAAAATGATCTCTATTTTAATATCGGGCGGCCCGGCTCGCGCTTTCATTTCCAGTTTGGTTTTAATCATGAGGCCGTATGGGGCGATGAGCAGGAGGTTTTTGGTTCCTACTATAAACTATCGCCCCTAAAAACCTATTGGTATGTAATTAGCGGTAAAACCTATAACGAATCAAAAGTGGGCAATCATTTGGGATCTCTTGATTTTGGGGCCGATTACCGGTTTGATGATGTCACTTTAACTATTTACCGTCAGAATTTTTACGACAAGGGTGCGTTGTGGCACCTGGCCAACCTGGCCGATGGGTTAAATGGATTGAGCCTTGCCAATAACCAACCTAAAGCAGGCAATTTTTACTGGAAAAAATTCCTTTTTGAATTTTTGTATACAGCCAATCAGGCCGGATATCTGAGTTCAAAAGACACCAAATCGGGTGCCGAAGATTATTACAATAATTATGAATATTTACAGGGATGGTCGTACAAAGACATGGGATTAGGTACACCATTTATAACGCCAACTTACGATGCAAAAAATAAATCGAGCGCTCAGGCAAATGAGTTTTTTATAAACAACCGGGTATCTGCCTTACATTCCGCAGCTGAAGTTTATGCCTTTAACTGGTATTATACGGCTAAAATATCTTATTCAAAAAATTACGGCACTTTTGAAAATGGCGATGAACCATATCGTAGCGCAGGAGGAATACTAGATGGGCATGGCGACCCGCCGTTTAAAGAAGTAAATCAAGTATCCCTTTACCTGGAAGGTATGAGGCCGCTAAAAAATGGATATACCATTGGTTATGACATCGGCGTTGATCATGGGCAGTTATTGAACAACTCCCTGGGACTCATCTTAAAGGCATCAAAATCATTTTTATAAATTTTTAATATAGATGCGTACCTTGCTTAAAAAATGCTTTATTTGATACTTATTCATTTAAAAGCGAATGTTTTTTGATTGGTTAAATAAAAGCTACGATCATGATATTAACCGGAGTAGAAAAAAGCGAACAGGTATACACTATTAACGATGATGATACAATTGTGATGCTAATGCCTGGTGATGACGACGACGCAGAAGACGGCGAGGGCGATTGGTCGGACATTGATGATGAGGACTTTGAGGATATGGCTGAAGATGATGATGATTTCCATGAAATGGAAGTCGATAATAACATTGATGACCCGTACGATGACGATCATTTGCCGGATGAGGACGATTAACTCAATGGGGGTAATTAGAAGGCAAAGCTTAAGTTTTAAAAACTTCGCAAAGTTGAAATAAACAAAAATTAAACTCGAATTTTCATAATGCTGTCAGATAATATCAATGAAATTAGAAATAATTTAAGAAACTATCCTCCAAGGTTGACACCTATAGGTTTGGTAGCTATTGCTTTCATTTTTTTAATTTTAATACTGATACATAATAATCGTATTAAAAACTATAAATTCAAAGGTATAGTTGAAGATGTTACTTATAATCAGAATCGATATCCCGTTGTTAAAATAAACGGAGAAGAATATACTTTAGATTATGACGGGTGGGGTCTTAATGAAAATAAAATATATACAGGCGATGAATTGATAAAAAACAAAGGTGAAATGGAGCTTAAGCTAATTAAACCTGATAAAAAGGATACTATCAATCTTTTGTTTAAGGAGAAGTAAAAATCATATTGATTGACAGTAATGTTGACGCCCTTACAATGACGACCGTCTGCCGGATGATGATTAACGCTACAGGCTTAATCTCAGCTAATTATTAATTATCTATCTCTGCAAATAGCTCATCCAAGCTTAAAACAAAACCAGGAAGTATAGGCGTAGTAACCTCATCGCCAATTGTCAGCATACGCGACGATTGAAATTGGCCATCAATCAAAATATATTTAAAGAAAGTTTTTTCCAGAGGGTGAATGATCCAGTATTCCAAAACGCCGGCTTCTTCATATACTTCATATTTATTTTGAAGTTCTTTTTTGTTGTTGCCCGGAGATAATATCTCCACTACAATATCAGGCGCGCCCAAGCAACCTTTATCATCAATTTTGCTACGATCACAAATAACACATATATCAGGTTGTACAACGGTTGTAATATCCTTATCATCAACCGAGCGTCTCGTTAGCCGTACATCAAAAGGAGCAGAAAACACTTTACAAGGCTTACCTTTTAAATAATTATAAAACTCGTTAAAAACTGTTCCGGAGATCAATTGGTGCTTTGAGCCAGGCGCCGGGCTCATATTAAATACCTTTCCCTTAATTAACTCCAGTCTTTCGTCAAAAGTCCATTTCAGGTAATCGGCGTAAGTATAAGTCTTTGTTAAATCAAGGTCTGATAGCTGCATATTTCTGATCTTTACATACAAATTTAGTAAATTATAATTTAAGCCGTGTGATCCCCTTTCAGCTAATCCGATAAAGACTTACGAAGTTTTAAAAACTTCGTAAGTCTGGTTGTAACTGACTAATGTAAGCAAATTACACACACCACTTTTAACATCAACATATTGTTACTACCTTAGTCGCTGTGGATAATTTTATAGTTTCGGCACGCAAATATCGCCCGGTTACTTTTGAAAGTGTTGTAGGTCAGCAGCATATCACCAACACTTTAAAAAACGCCATTAAAAACAATCAGCTTGCGCAGGCATTTTTATTCTGCGGTCCGCGTGGTGTGGGCAAAACAACCTGTGCGCGTATCCTCGCCAAAACTATTAATTGCCTTAACCTGCAGCCTAACGGTGAGGCCTGTGGCACCTGTAGTTCGTGCCTGTCGTTCCAAAACGGCAACTCCTTTAACGTTCACGAACTGGATGCCGCCTCCAATAACTCGGTTGATGACATCCGCAGTTTGATTGAACAGGTACGCATACCACCGCAAGCCGTTAGATATAAGATTTATATTATTGATGAGGTGCACATGCTGTCACAAGCAGCTTTTAATGCGTTTTTAAAAACGCTGGAAGAGCCGCCTCATTATGCCATATTTATATTGGCTACTACCGAGAAACATAAAATACTGCCCACCATATTATCGCGCTGCCAGATATTTGACTTCAACCGCATCAGGGTTGAGGATATGGCAGCGCACCTGGCATCTATCGCCCAAAAAGAAAACATCAGCTACGAGCCAGATGGCTTGCATATCATAGCCCAAAAGGCCGACGGTGGTTTGCGCGATGCCCTTTCTATGTTTGATCAGATTGTAAGCTTTTCGGGTGGAAATGTTACCTATCGTTCAGTAATCGACAACCTGAATATACTGGATTACGATTACTACTTTAACATTACCGAAAGCCTGCTTAAAGAAGACAGCGCTAAAACCTTGCTGCTGTTTGACGAAATATTAAACCGCGGCTTTGATGGTGCGCACTTTATATCGGGCTTATCTGAACATTTCCGCAATTTGCTGGTAAGCAAGGATCAGGCTACCGTAAAACTGTTGGAAGTGAGCGATGGCATCAGGAACAAATACCTACAGCAATCAGTTGCCTCAACGGTTTCCTTCCTGCTTTCGGCCCTAAATATTGCCAACCAATGCGACCTTAATTATAAGCTGAGTAAAAACCAGCGTTTACAGGTAGAGTTAGCATTGCTTAAAATGTGTAACCTGCTCTCGGTCTTTAATTTGGCAACTGCACCCATCAGTGCAATGTCCCAGGGAGAGGGGCAATTAAAAAAAAAACCTGATTCCGCAGCAGTAACGGCTGCACCTGATGCTAAAATAGCCGCAGAAGTTGCAGTAGCAAGCGATCCACAGGTTGCCTATCAAACTACTGCCAGGCCACAGGCTGCCGATAGACTACCGGTAAAGGAAGTTAAACCCGAGCCTGCCGAAAAACCGAAGATATTTATTCCGGCTCCCAGCAGTGGTATTATTCCATCGTTAAAAGATGCAGGTAAAAAGACCGAAGCAGAAGTTGATGAAGAAGACCCTTATATTAAAGGCGAAGCGCGGGAAGACTATACACCCGACGACTTTTTAAAATGCCTGAGTGATTTTGCCGTAAAGCTTAAAGCCGAAGGCAAAAAGAATGCCCTCACTATTTTTACATCCAACGCGCCCAAACTAATAGCCCCCAATAGCTACGAGGTAATAGTTGAAAACAAAGTACAGGAAAACCTTTTCAGGGATGAGCGCCCCAACCTGCTCAACTTTTTGCGCAGCAATCTTAAAAACTTCGGCATTGAGGTAAGTGCAAGGATTGATGAAAAAGAAGTGGTGAAACGCCCTTACACCGCAATAGAAAAATTTCAACACATGGCCAGCAAAAACCCAGCTTTGGTCGACCTGAAAAACAAATTCAATCTTGATTTTGATTAAGGCGCCTTTCTGTCAAAATCGTTTTTAATCTCCGCCAAAAACTTGCCTGTGCCACCACTCGAAGGCTCGTAATTTCCTTATAAACATTTGTTTATAATATTAAATACCACAAATATTATAATTTTTTTTCGCCAGAATATAATTTATAAATTACAACGTAATTGTCTATTTATCAATATATTAACTTACGTAAAACTACGCACTTGTTTTATTAAAATCCCGTAAAATTACGTATACTAATTAATAATATCCCTCCTAATTTTACTCCCACATTCCGCCTGCAATACATCTGCTCCCCTAAAATATTTTTCAGTTCTCTGTAATAGTTTTTAAAACAAAAGCTAAAAATATATTTTATGATAGACCTGGCATTAAATTTCTTAAATACCCAGCTGGATAACTACCTGAGGGCAAAACTCGATCCTACCAATATGAGTCCCTTTATCCAATTGGCTAATATTGCCTGGAACGATACCGATACTTCATCAGTAACAAACGGGGCCAATGCCTCATCAAGCGCTTTTATAACACTGGTAAACATTGAGGAAGACCGCATCAGTAAATCTCCGGAAGCTTATATGCGCCAAACCAATAATACAGCCATTTACCAAAATCCTACCATTTACTTAAACTTGTTTTTGCTGTTCTCTGTAAATGTTTCATCCTATCCGGAATCGCTAAAACGGGTTTCCTATATTATTCAATTTTTTCAGTATCAAAATGTTTTTACGCCGCTCAATTCACCAGGCCTGCCCGCTGGAATTGAGAAACTGATTCTTGACCTCTGCACCCTGTCGTTTCAGGATATGAATAATTTATGGGGCATACTGGGCTCAAAATATTTGCCTTCGGTAATGTACAAACTAAGGCTCATCACCATAAGTGAAGAGTTTGCACAGGGTAATGCGCCATTACTACATGAAATAGTTGTTAACGATAAAAGCTTACAAACCATATGATTGATGTAAATTTTGCAAGCCTCTTTACTGTTGAACTGCTGCACAAGTTCTATTCAGATCAGCTATGCCGCGATTTTACCATTACTCCATCGGCATCGGCTCTCAATATTTTAAACGGACGCCGGGTAATTGTAAAGCAATATCAAAACATGCTATACACCGGCATTCAATCAACTAACAACCAGTCATTTATTCCGGTTGAAAGCGGCATGCAGCTAACATTTTTCCTGCAATTAAACAATCCCTTGTTTTTTAATTATACCAATTTGCCTGCTACTTTTAACACCAATCAAATTTATTACTTCACCAACCGCAATGTTAATGCAGCCAATGGCAAAACCTTTTTATCGGCTCCCGTACCACAATATAACAGCGCTGTTCTTTATGGGCCAGGCGCACTTGCTTCCGATGGAACAGGCATAACCTACCGGGCCATTCGCACTAGCCAATCATCAAACCAGCAAGCTTTAACCGAAACTGCTTACTGGGCAAAAGTTGACAATAACGGCTATGTAAACAGCAGTGATTTGCTGCAATTTCAGTCCGGCCTGTCAACCTACACTTTCGCATCGGCCCAAACGGCAGCAAATATTTCGGTATTGGGATATAACAGTACATCAAACGATTACACCTTATCTGTATTGGCAAAAACAATCACCTTTCCGGGCCCCTTAACTTCGTTCACGCTTGATCTGTCTGCATTAAATGCGGGTAAATATTCCCTAACGGTTAATGGCCAGCAGCAATGGATATACATCAACAGCGAGTTAACAGGCATTAAACCATTTGCCGTTTTTGATATTATCAATGCGCCGGCACCTGCGTCATGTAACCTGATCAATAATACCGGGCAGCTTTTGTCACCGCTATACTCCATTTATTTCTTAAACCGGGCCACTTTGTGGAAATACGTTTTACCCACAGGCAAAACAGGCACTATAAACGACACAACAGGCACTTTTAGTTTTACAACAGCGACAAATGATATTACATCTGCAACACCCATACCCTTAAGCGATGCTTTATTAAATTTTCAACTTACTATAAACGGTACGCCGTTTACGCCCATCCCCTGTGCTGACCCTTCGCGGTTTACGTACTTAACGCAGGCCGGAGATACATATGACTGTTCAGAAATCTACATAAATTATTAATTAAAAAACCAAAAAATATGTCACAGATAAACGAAAGCACCATTCAAACTCCGGGGGTCTACATCAATGAGATCCCTTCATTCCCACCATCTATTGCACAGGTGGCTACCGCTATTCCTGCATTTATTGGCTACACCCAAATTGCGCTTGACGGAAACGGAAACAGTTTGAAAAATATTCCAACAATGGTAAGCTCAATGCTGGAATATGAATTGTACTTTGGGACGGGCCAGCTCGAAACAGGTATACAAATAAACTACACCCAGGTAACCAATGGCAACGTATCAACCGATACCATTAATTTCTCGTGGTATGGGGCACAGTCGCGGCATATTATGCACTCCTCCATCCGCAACTTTTACGCAAATGGTGGTGGTGTTTGCTATATTGTTTCCATAGGCCCATATAAAGCCAATGTTGGCGATGCTCTGGTATTAACTGATTTTTACGATGTTGGTACGGGCGTAGGATTAGAGGCAGCTGCCAAGCAAGCCGATGTAACCCTTCTTGTTTTCCCCGAAGGGCAAAATTTACCATCCAACTCTGTATATTATGCTTTACAGGGTGATGCTCTTGCTGCATGTGGTGCCTCACAGGACAGATTTTGCATATTTGATCTGTATGACACTGGCACTGCAATAAAAACATCGTCCGATCTAAGCACAGCCGCAACAGCTTACAGAACAGATTTGAGCACCAACTCACCGAACTACGGCGCTACCTATTTTCCAAACCTGATTACGGTATACGCTTATGATTACGATGCGACAAAAACCAAAATCGTTCACCAGTTAAACGGTGCATCCGGCCCACTTAATGATAAGATGCTGGCAGACATCAACACCTCCAGTAATGCAGCTTATAATACTGCAGCTTATAATACGCTTTTGGCTGCTTTAACCAATCAATTCCCTGTGGTGTTGCCACCTAGTCCGGCTATGGCAGGTGTTTATACTTCTGTTGATGGTTCGCGCGGGGTTTGGAAAGCACCTGCAAACGTTGCCCTGCTTGATGTTACCGGAACAACCTTCCAGGTGACTGATGATTTGCAGGCCGGCCTAAATATCGATGCTACCTCGGGCAAATCAATCAATGCCATCCGCTCATTTACCGGTAAAGGTATACTGGTTTGGGGCGCTCGCACATTGGATGGCAATAGCAACGATTTCAGATACATTTCTGTACGCCGTTTTTATATTATGGTCGAAGAGTCGGTAAAACTGGCCGCAATGCAATATGTATTTGAACCTAACGATGGCAACACCTGGGTAAAAGTACGCGCCATGATTGAAAACTACCTCACCAACTTATGGCGTTTAGGCGCACTGGCCGGATCAAAACCCGAGCAGTCATTTTATGTATCAGTGGGCCTGGGGCAAACCATGACATTTGATGATATCCTGAATGGTAAAATGATTATTGAAATAGGTATGGCTCCTGTACGCCCTGCTGAATTTATCATTCTACGTTTCACTCAGATACAACAACAATCTTAATCCAATCAATTATAAACTTTATTTAAAGAACATAATATTATGGCCAATTATCCTCTACCCAAGTTCCATTTCAGTGTTGACTGGAGCGGTACTAACATAGGTTTTACAGACGTAAGCGGGCTCGATATCACCAACGACGTAGTTGAGTATCGTGATGGCGCCAGCCCGGAATATCATAAAATAAAAATGCCGGGGCAACGTAAATTCAGCAACATTACGCTTAAACGCGGTGTATTTAAATCAGATAATGAGTATTATACCTGGTTCAATACCATCAACATGAATACCGTTACCCGTCGCGACATTACTATAAGCTTGTTGGACGAAAACCTTACACCTGTTGTGGTTTGGAAAATAAAGAACGCCTGGCCTACCAAAATTACCTCAACCGATTTGAAGGCCGATGGTAATGAGGTTGCTATTGAAACACTTGAACTGGCACACGAAGGCTTAACTATTCAAAACGACTAAGCATCATGTTTGATTATCCTTATACCGGGTTTCATTTTTTGGTAGTGTTTGAGATTTTTCCGCAGGTGCCCAACGATTTCCGTTTTCAGGAAGTTACCGGCCTCAGTGTGAACGTAAATCTGGATACTTATCCCGAAGGTGGCGAAAATCGCTTTGTGCATCGCCTGCCGGGAAGAAACACCTATACCGACCTGGTTTTAAAACGGGGATGGACACTGGTTTCGGGCATTACTGCATGGTGTCTGGATTCAATTGAAAATTTCAATTACCAGCCCACCAATATGCTGATATCGCTATTAGATGAAAATCATTTGCCGGTATCATCATGGTATGTAACCAACGCCATTCCTATCAAATATGAGCTCTCGGGTTTAAATGCCGAACAAAGCCAGATTGTAATTGAATCAATAACCCTGCGCTACGAGTATTACACAACGCTAAACCTTTCGGCAGCTGTTGGGGCGGCCGTGGGGGCTGTAGCCGGTTTGCTCGGTGGCGGCGGTGCAAGTGCAAGCGCCAGTATCAGTGTGCCGTAAAAGGGGCTAAAACTTTTTAAATAGTACATCAATGCCTGTAGAAATACGAGAAATACAGATCACCGCCGCCGTACAGGATTCGGGGGGCGGCAAATCTTCGGGGCAAGCTTCGGCTGCACCAAAGGGAGGTAATGAAGATATGATTGCCAAATGTGTTGAACAAGTGCTTGAAATTTTAAAGGAACAAAAAGAACGCTGATGTCAGGACAATTGCAAAAAATGACGCTGGTAGCCTATCAGGATGCCACCTTTCAAACACCTACGGGAGATACCTATGAGGTACTGATCAATCCGGAATCATACGCATTGACCTATGCTTCAGAAATCAACCAGCAAAGTGCGCAGGGATCAAGCGAAAGTGTAACATCTTTCAATAAAAGATCGCCTCAGTCGCTCACTTTTAAGTTTTTGTTTGATGGCACGGGCGTAATTCAACGGGGCGGCGGCGGCCTTTTATCGGGTTTGGCTGTACCGGGATTACCTGCCAACAAACCTGATGTAATGACGGACTATGAAGCCTTCAAAGCCGTAGTTTATCAATACGGCAGCGATACGCATCAACCCAATTTTGTACAGCTGCAATGGGGCCCACTGTTATACAATTGCCAGGCTACCAGCATGACCATCACCTTTAAGCTGTTTAATCCCGATGGATCGCCATTAAGGGCCGAAGCCCAGTGCACCTTTCAAAGTGTGATAGACCCAACAAAACTGGCGGCAATTGAAAACCGGCAATCGCCTGATTTAACACACGTGCGAACGGTAAAAGATGGCGACACGCTGCCGCTGATCTGCTACCGCGAATATGGCGACAGCAAGTACTATTACCAGGTGGCCCAGTTTAACGGCCTTACCGATTTTAAAAAATTACAATCCGGAACAAAAATCATTTTACCACCAATTGCCTCATAGTTATGCCACTTAGTCAAACACTTCCCGGAACACAGAATACCGACCTGGTTACTTTTACCATTAAAGTAAACGGCACCGCGTTGGGTACAACGTACCAGGTAGTATCGATGAGTTTCACTAACGAAATTAACCGCATACCAATGGCTAAGCTGGTTATTTACGATGGCGACGTAGCCAAGCAGGATTTCCCTATCAGCGACGAAGCTACCTTGGTACCGGGCGCCGCCATAGAAGTAACAGCGGGCTATCACTCAGACGAATCGACAATTTTTGATGGTATTATATTAAGGCACAGTATAAGAGCAAGAAACAGCAGTTCGCCAGTATTGATTTTGGATTGCCGGGACAATGCCGTAAAGATGACCGTGGCCCGCAATAACAAGTATTTCTATAACATGAAAGATAGCGATGCCGCCCAGCAAATTATTGGCACCTATTCGTTACAGGCTGATATTGAAGATACCAGCGCCACTTTAGAATCCATTGTGCAGTACGACAGTACCGATTGGGATTTTATTGTATCGCGCATGGAAGCCAACGGCAAACTATGTTCGGTAAGCAATGGCACAATAACAGCCAAAAAGCCCGATTTTACCACTGCAACCGTACTCGATGTGGTATTTGGCGCCACCATGCTGGAGTTTGATGCCGATTTGGATGCCCGCAATCAGTACCAAAGCCTGGTAGCTAAAACATGGGACTATACCAACCAGGCAATTGCCACAGCGAGTGCCGCCGAGCCCGGTTTCACGGAAAACGGAAACATTTCCAGCAGTGATTTGGGCAGTGTGCTCAGCATAGCCGAATATGATTTGTATTCGGGCGGCGACGTGACTACCGATGAACTGCAAAACCTGGCAGATTCACGCCTGCTAAAGGCCCGCATGTCACGCTGCCGTGGCCGTGTACGGTTTAGGGGATATGGCGGTGAGCTCAGCCCCGGCGATATGATCAATATCGGTGGCGTGGGCGACCGTTTTAACGGAGCGGTATTTGTATCTGGCGTGCGGCACGAAATTGCGGGCGGCAACTGGACAACTGATGTCCAATTCGGCCTTTCGAACGAATTATTTGCCAAACAACCCGATTTTAACTCATCACCGGCAGTAGATATGCTTCCGGCGATACAAGGATTGCAGATTGGCATAGTAACCGACCTGGAAAACGATCCCGACAGCCAGGACCGGGTAAAGGTTAGGCTCCCTATAATTGATCCGAACGAAGACGGCATTTGGGGCCGCATAGCATCGCTGGACGCAGGTAACAACCGAGGCATGTTTTTCCGCCCCGAAATTGGCGACGAAGTAATTGTTGGTTTTTTAAATAATGATCCGCGTCGCCCGGTTATACTGGGGATGCTGAACAGCAGCAACAAACCAGCGCCTTTGCAGGCATCAAACCAAAACGACGAAAAAGGCTATACCTCCCGCAGTGGCATGACCATGATTTTTAACGATTCGGAAAAATCATTAAAAATAGCAACGCCGGCAGGTAAAAAAGTAACCATCAGCGAGCAGGATGGGGTAATGACCATGGAAGACGAAAATGGCAACAGTTTTTCTATGGATTCATCAGCCATCACCATGAAGAGCGCCGGTGATATCAAATTAACAGCAACCGGCGATTTAACCGTTTCGGCAGCTAATGTTTCTATCAGCCCGTCTTCAAGTTTTGCGGTAAGCTCGGGAGGTGCATCAATAAATGCCGGCAGCGGCAGCGCTTCCATGTCGGCTCCTTCGGTAAAGGTTGAAGGTTCAGGTACCGCCACCTTAAAAGGCGGAATTGTAATGATAAACTAAAAACTAAAACTATGCCATTTGCAGCAAGAGCATCAGATATGCATGTGTGCCCAATGTTTACCGGGCCGGTGCCCCATGTTGGGGGGCCAATTTTACCGCCGGGAGCACCTACAGTTTTAATAGGGGGCCTGCCCGCAGCACGTGTTGGCGATATGTGCACCTGTGTAGGCCCGCCTGATGTAATTGCAATGGGCTCATCAACAGTTTTAATAGGCGGTATGCCTGCGGCCCGGATGGGCGACACTACGGCGCATGGCGGTTCAATAATATTAGGATGTCCAACAGTAATGATAGGAGGTTAATATGGGTGATTTTTTAGGAACAGGGTGGAGTTTCCCTCCAACATTCGACAATAATACTAACTCAGTAACGATGACCAGCGACGACGTTGACATACAACTCAGCTTACAAATACTGCTTGCAACACGTCGTGGCGAAAGGGTGATGGTGCCGGGCTATGGCTGCAATCTGGATGAGATGGTTTTTGAACCCATCACTACCACATTTAAAACTTATATCGGCGAAATGATAAAAACAGCTATACTCTATTATGAACCCAGGATTGATTTAAATTCTGTATCGATAGATGATAGCCAGTCAACCAACGGCATTATCATTATCACCCTCACGTACACGGTGCGTACCACCAATTCAAGGTTCAATTTTGTATATCCTTATTACATAAACGAAGGAACAGAAATACAGTAATGGCAAATAATTGTACAGACACCAGCTTACTTTCGTACAGCGGCACCAGCCAGGCGCAGCGTTCATTGGATGCTTTATTGGCTGCCAGCCCGCAGGTAGATGAGCGCACTACGGCTGATCTGATCCTGTTTATTAAAAATTACAGCGCCTACTTAAACTATTTTGATCTTACTAACACTGCCGTTGGCGATTGGCAGGGCCTGATGGGCAGCGACAGCGTGGTAATTATTGCCTCGCTGGCCAATTGGACAACGCAAGACTATGCTGAGTTTATTAAAACCGTCAGCGATAATGCCATAAACGCAACCACAGCCACCGAAGCAAGCAATTATTTTAAGGTATTGTTTGATTTCATTTTTTCGCTGGCATCAGGAATACTCAATGCGTATAATCAACTGCCGGCGGGTTCTGATTACGCCACATTTTTATCGGTTTCTATTATATCCAGTTTGGTTACGCCGTTAAATGCATTGTGGCAATATTATGATCAGTTTAAAGGCATTTCAGCGCCGGGCGCGTCGCCATCTTATAATTTGATTGATGTAACGTCAACTTTTACCTACCCCACTCCTGTTGATGTACTGGTTTTTTCGCAGAATTTTGTTGTGCCGGTTACGATACCAACGTTTAATATTCAGCCTTCAAGTACTGCCGAGCCGATACTTTTAAGCACTACACTGGGGCCTAATTTGGTACAAAGCAATATCAACCAGGTTTTAACACACAATTTATTCACCGGGGTTTACCAATCTTTTATTGATGGCATAACCAACATTATAAGCCAAACGCCAACTTATCTGCAAAACGTGTTGAGCGACAGCCCAACCCATGCGCCACATTATGCCTTATATCTAACTTTTTTAAAGCTGTTTAATTTTTCACAGCAGCATTTAAATAACTACACCAAAAATCACCTCGATTTTTACTACAAGCAAGTACTGGAGCTAAGCAATAATGCCGCCGAGCCGGATTTGGTTGACCTTGTTTTCACACTGCAAAAAAATATCACCCAGCATTTAATTCCCGCCGGGACTTCGTTTGCCGCAGGCAAGGATGCCAATAACAACAATATTTTTTATGCTACTACCAATGATGTTGTTTTGCAAACCGCCGCCGTACAATTATTGCGGTCGATATTTTTAAATAAAGGCATCAACCCAACAACTTTGTTTGCATCGCCTACAGCCAATTCAGCTGATGGGCAGGGAGCAAAATTATTAAGTGCCGATGGCTCATGGTTCCCCTTTGGCGATCCACAGCAAAATGTTACTACTGCAACCCTTGGCTTTGCCATTGCAAGTAATGTACTTTACCTTAACGAAGGCACCCGCATAGTTACCCTCACCTTTAATTGTAGTAGCCTTAATAACATTGCGCAAACAGATCTGTCGAGTATATTTTCTATTCAGCTTACCGGCAAAACCGGCTGGTATACGGCATCAGCTTATACAGCGTCCATAAGCGGTAATGCGTTTTCGCTTTCCGTAACGCTGGAAGGAGATGCACCGCCAATTATCCCCTACTCATCAAAATTGCATAGCGGTAATTTTACGGTAGCCTTGCCCATGGTGCAGGTTACACTGAGCAGTTATACATCGTACCAAACCATTAAAGCATTGGTGATTGAAACCATAACCGTTGCTGTAAGTGTGGATTCGGTTAAGAACCTGATATTACAAAATGACGATGGTAAGATAGATACCTCCAAACCATTTAAAGTTTTTGGTGATTTTCCGGACACAGGGGCATCATTTATAATGGGCAGTAAAGAGATTTTTCAAAAACAATTAACGGCCCTTACTATTAATTTCGATTGGCAGCAGGATCCTTCTTCAGATACAACCGTGTTAATATCAGCCTTAACTAAAGGAAGCTGGCAAAGCATCAACTCTTCTGCGGCTGTAAGTCTTTATGCGGAAGATATTACCTTAACCTCGCCCGAACCACCAGTATCAACAAAAATATGGACGATTAAGAATTCGACCATTGGTTTATCATTTGATAAGACCTTGTTCGAAACCTCGGCCACTAAGTTTACCGACTATACGGTAACTCCTGCCGATTATGAAACTGACGAGTTAAAGGTAACTGGCCCTGCGCATTCAATAGATCCTGGGTATTCACCAAGTAGCGGATCAACCGTAGACCCGGCGCATGAATTTGGCGCGGGAATGGAAATAGATCCGATTCTGGTAATGGATCCGATATATTACCAGCTTTCGTTACCGGCAGTTAGTACCACCGGGTTAAATAATATCGTACAATCCCCGGCTGATTTTACCGCAAATATTGCCTATGATGCCACCTCTGTTGACGGCTACATCGAACTGGAATTAAACGTTAGCGAATATAACCTCAGTACGTTTTTAAACAATATGCCGCAGCCTTCGGTTTCGGTCACCTACAACCCGCCAAATTCTACAAATGTTTCGGGTTATGTGGTTAATAAAGTAACCACCCCAGTGGCAACCCCACCGGCGGTAAAATCTGTATATCTTTCATACAGCGCCGAAGACAATCTGCTGTTTACCAATACAGCCGCTGCATTTAATGCACGTACCAACTATTATTACCAGGTAGAACCTTTTGGCTATCGCGAAATGCATCCTTTTATTACTACCGATGCGCCGCTTACCGTTTTACCTTTGTTTAATCTTGATGATGGAAGTGCAAACGATAATGGCGGCGAGTTATGGATAGGATTAGCAAATGCGCTGGCCGATGAAACATTTTCAGTATTGTTCCAGGTATCAGAGGGAAGTGCCAACCCGCTAAAAAATATGACCGAAGTTGACTGGTATTATTTAGATACCAATAACTGGGTACAGTTTAACGCACAATCCGTAACCGACGGTACCAACAACCTCACCAGCTCGGGCATCATCGTTTTTAATGTACCGGGCGATGCAACGCTTACCAATACACGCGCCGATAATAACTATATCTGGATAAAAGCCGTAGTTAACCACGATACCGATGCCGTATGCAATTTAATTGCCATTGATACCAATGCATCGCAGGCTCAATTTGTGCAAACAGCAGGAAGCAATATTGTATTTACCAACCCTATCCCGGCAAATACCATTAGCAAACCCACACCAGCCGATGCCGCATTAAAACAAACGCAACAGCCATACAGCTCATTTGGCGGCCGGGTGGTTGAAACCGATAGCCAGTTTTATGTGCGGGTAAGCGAACGCTTGCGCCATAAACACAGGGCCATTACCGCGTGGGATTATGAACGATTAACGTTGCAATATTTCCCGCAAATTTTTAAGGCAAAGTGCCTCAGCCATACCGGTTTTATTACCGATACTATTACCAATCAGCAAGATTATGCCGAAACCCTGGCCGGACAGGTAATGGTGGTAACTATTCCCGATTTAACGCAGCTAAACATGGCTAACATATTAAGGCCGTATACAAGCATCGGCTTACTGGCCGATATTCAAATTTACCTGGCCGGTTTAACTTCTCCTTTTGTAACCGTTAATGTTTGCAACCCGCAATTTGAAGAAGTGCAGTTTGCCTTTTCGGTAACCTTTAAAGAAAATTACGACCCGGTTTATTATACCAACCAGTTAAATAATGATATAGAACAATTTTTAACCCCCTGGGCCTTTGGCAACCCACAGGACATTGACTTTGGCACCACTATCCAAAAATCAGTTGTGCTCAACTTTGTCGAACAAAGGGTTTATGTTGATTACGTTACCTGTTTTATAATGAGCCAGATTATACGCAACGGATCTGTTGTTGAGCAAACATTTTACAACATTGAAGAAGCCACACCAACTACTGCACGCTCCATTTTAGTTTCCTATTATGACGCTGCAACTAATACCAGACACCTGATCAGTACACCTGCTAATTGTGATTGCTAATGAATGAATTAACCATATCCAAGACCCCCGTCCTCACCAACGATCAGGATTATGCTTTTCTTTTGCAGGCAGGCCTGAGTTATATTGAGCAATTGGGTAGCAACATCTGGACCGATTACAACGAACACGATCCGGGCATTACCATTTTGGAGGCGCTTTGCTATGCCATAACAGAGCTGGGTTACCGCACTGATTTGCCTATGCAGGATTTGCTGACCGATCAGAATGGCACTATATCATCGGCTCAAACATTATATACGGCAAGAAACATTCTTACCCAATCGCCCCTAAACATTGATGATTACCGCAAGCTGCTGATTGATATAGTGGGCGTACATAATGCATGGCTGTTAACGGCCAGCCATTATACGGTAAACGACAGGCAGGTTCCGGCAGGTGAGGTAGCTATTTTCGCCGATTGCCAGGCCGATGCACTTACTACCACCACTACAACGCCGCACCATGTATATTTATCGGGCCTGTACAAGGTTTTGCTCGATCTGGATAATGACGATCAGTTGGGCGATTTAAATAACGGCGAATTGCAGGTATTAAACCCTGCCACAAGTACATCATTTGTTAGCGGTAGCGTAAGCCTTACCATAGCCTTTCCGGCATGGAATGATACGTCTGTTGCTGATTTGTTGAATATTGATCCAAAATCGGTAAATGCAATAAGCGATAGCTTCCCGGCAGGAGATGATGTGGTTATTGATATAACATTTTCTTATGTGAGCGGCGGGGCAAGTAAATCCATTACCATCAGCGGCGACATAGCCGTAGACTTGCAGCCAGCAGGGCAAACCGTAAGCACCGCTGATATTAAAGCTTTTTTTGATGCTGCCTTTACTGCCCAGGTGCTTAACCTCTATCTGCTTAAAATACAAAAATCATATAACATTGTCAGAACTGCCATTATAACGCTAAATATGAACCGCAACCTTTGCGAAGACTTTGTTAGCGTAACCACCATTACCGACGAAGAAATAGCCATATGCTGTGATATTGACGTAACGCCTTCGGCTGATATGGAGCAAGTTCAGGCGCAGGTTTTTTACGCTATTGAAGGATATCTTGACCCATCAGTTAACTTTTACCTGCTAAGTGACATGCAGGCAAAAGGTTATACCACCGATGAGATTTTTGAGGGTCCGGTTTTGCAGCATGGTTTTATTGATACCACTGAGTTGGAGCAAACGCAACTGAGAGATGAAATTTATGCTTCAGAAATCATCAGCCTGATTATGAATATTGATGGCGTGCTGGCATGCCGCAATTTCAGGATGACCAAGTACGATGCCAGCGATAATCCGGTTGCTGACGAAACCGGCAAGCAGTGGTGTATGCCCATAACATCGGGATGCAAGCCTGTTTTGGCCGAAACAAAGTCAAAAATACTCTTTTATAAAAATCAGTTTCCCTATCTACCCTCGCTGGCCGACGTGCGGAGTATTCTACAGTGGATGGATGCTGTAAAGGCCCGCAACAAACTATCAGGTCATACGGACGATATTGCTGTACCTGGAGGGACATATTACCCGCTGGATAGTTACACTTCGGTTCAAAACATGTTTCCTGCAACCTACGGAATTGGTGCAGTTGGGCTGGCGCCAAATTCAACCAATCAAAGACAAGGGCAGGCTAACCAGCTAAGAGCCTATATGTTACTTTACGATCAGCTATTGGCCGATTTCTTTTCGCAGTTAAAAAACGCTAAAGAGCTGTTCTCTACCGATGCCACTGTTCAAACTTATTACGCTCAATTTTTGGGGGATATAAAAGACATTCTGCCTGTTTATAAGGCAATGACCCCGGGTAATACCATTGAACAGCTGGTTATGGATCAACAGAATTCAACCAGCACCGCCGGTGCTGCCTGGCAGGCTTTGTACGAAACCAATGAGGTTTTCCTGGACAGGCGCAATCGTTTTCTGGATCATTTAATGAGCCGTTTTGCTGAATCATTTGATCAGTATGTATTGCTCATGTATTCGCTGGATTATACTACACAGCAAGAAACCAGCATTGATCCGGCCAGCCTGATTACCAGTAAAATTCAATTCTTACAAAACTATCCGGTGGTAAGCTATCAGCGTGGCAGGGCGTATAATTATTGCCCGCAAAAGGCCGATTTTTCTGTCGATGTATCACAACTCTGGGATACCGATAATGTATCGGGCGCCGAAAAAAAGTTAAGTGCGCTGGGTGGGTTCAGCAATTATTACCGCAGGTTTTTGTATTGTATTGGCAACGCAACCATTATTACTACTACTGACACTCCACCCAAATATCAGTTCCAGTTCAGCGACGGACAGGGCAATACGCTAACCTCCATATCCAGTTATGCCACAAAAGATGATTTAAATAATGCATTACCGGCATTTATGGATCAGGTATTAGCAGGGCAATATTACAATATTACTGAAACCGGCACTAACTGGAACCTTTACGTTACCGACGGAAAAGGCAACAACCTGGCCATAAGCAACAACCTGAGCGACCAGCAAACAGCCAATACCGTGTTAACACAATTTGTAACTGCATTTAATAACCAGTGCGATGCCGAAGGCATGCACTTGATTGAACATATTTTACTGAGACCACGCACCGAAACCTTTGCGCTTGCCCCGGTTTGCCTTAACGACAATTGCGATTTTTGTGGCGAACAGGACCCTTATTCGTTCCGCATATCGGTGGTGCTGCCCTACTGGCCCGTACATTTTCAAAGCATGGCTTTCAGAACCTATTTTGAAGACATTATACGCCAGGAGTTGCCAGCCCACACCATGGTAAAAATATGCTGGCTGGATGATGTTATGCTTTTTGATTTTGAAAACGCATATCAAGCCTGGATTGGGGCGCTGGCAAATTATGCAGCAGTTACCACACCGGCAAACCTAACAACGCTTCAAAAAAGCAATGATACTTTATTGAGTTTATTATTTACCCTGTACAGTCAGTATCCGGTTGCTACGCTGCACGATTGTGCCGAAAGCGTAAATACCAACCCGGTAATGCTGGGGAAAACCATTTTAGGATCTTTAAAAAATTGATATATGGCAAATCCAATTGAATACATCGTATTTGAACCAGACCAGGTGCTCACCAATGATCACCTTAATGAAACATTTACTTACCTGGATCAGCAAACCCGCTGGACAAGGAATAAATTAATAGGTATTGGTATTGTTTGCGGGCTTGACATTGTTCTTAATCCCGGCGTTATCCAGATAAATAAGGGTACTGGTATCACATCGCAGGGGTACCTCATTCACCATCATACCATCAAATACACCTATTATATCCCTTATTCGCCGGTTGACATGCCGAAGAATCCGCCGTTTACTTATAAGGGCAACCTGCCTTTTTACAAACCGTTTTGCCAAAACCTAACTCAAACTGTTTATCAGCTGCTCAGCGATGATCAGTACAATGCCCTGGAAAGTGCACAACAAAGTACAGCGGTAACCATATCGTCGGCAATCAGCACCTTAACCAATTACGCAGTAGTTTTGTTTCTGGAAGCTGCAGAAACAGAACTAAAAAACTGCAACATGCTGGATTGCAATAACAGCGGTTCACAAATGGTTTTCACGTTAAGGCCGCTACTGGTTGCCACAAAAGATTTGCCAGGCACAACTGCCACAACAAACGTGGTTTCATTGCAGAGCCTAAACTTAAACCTTAGCCTGTCAAACCAGGTTAGCCTTAAACGGTACAATGTACCCTACGCCGCATTAAATAACGCCACCGATGTGATAAACGGCTTTGTTAATTTGGTTGACGATGCCACCTTAACACAGGTTGCCAACGCCTATACCGCCTGTTATCAGCAATATGGTTCATTAGCAGGGGCCACTGCCAATCCGTTCACCAATTTATTGGCCAATTTACAAAGCGCCAGGAGCAGCATTCAATCCCAAAACCCTGTTTTTGCACAATATTTATATGATTTTGTTGACGACTTGATAAAGGCATATTATGAGTTTACCGCCAAAGCATCGGCAGTTATGGGCACCTGCTGTCCAGATGAAAGCCTGTTCCCACTGCACCTGGTTTTGGGCAGTGCTTCGCAGGCTACAAGTGCGTATACCACAGATCCGTATCGCACCTATTTTATCTATTCGGCACTATTCACCAAAATGGGTAATAATGATGTGGCTGATGCTGCCTTATTGTTTAACCGGATGGTAATTATGGTTAACTATTTTACCGTACAATCGCAGGCGCTGCAATTGCAGGCTGCTATCACCATAACCCCAAGTAATTATGAATATCCACCGCTTTCAGAACGGGCTATTCCATATTATTACAAGGTAAATGTAAGTGGCTCGGAACTATACAAATACTGGAATTATTATAAAACCACACAAGGCCAGGCTACCAGCAACCTGAGTTACAATTCATCGCTTTACAGCAGCGACGCCGTGGTTACCACACCGCTGTTGTATGATATTGAATCGTTTAATTTCTTTAGGGTTGAGGGTCACATCGGCCAAAATTATAATACCGTTTTAACCAATATTGTAGGCCAGCAATCAAAATACAACCTGCCGTTTGATGTGGTAGCCGTCTCTGCCGATCAATTGCAGTCAACAGCACCGCTGCCGCAGTGTAATATCAATGATCTGGATACCGATTATCAGCTAATCGTGAGCGAAGCCGCCTGTACAATTCATACAGTGTTTTGTTTTGTAACCAAGTTACCTTACGTGGTAGCAGCACCGGCGGCCACCACAGCTACAACAGGCACAACCTTTACCACAGCCCGTGCCTATCTGTATGAAATACCACAAACAACTACTTTAAATTACTCAGCCTTTAAACTGGCGCCAGCAACAATAGATATATTGGCCACCTTAAAAAGTACGGCCTATAAAAAAGGCGATTTTATGCAAAAATATTGCACGCCTGTTGCCAATACCGTTGGGAGTGCTTACATAGCTGCTTTAAGCAGCACCGGCGTATTTACCAACCCGGTACAAATTGATTCGAGCAATGCATTAACCACTGTTTATTACTATTTATTTGCCTTTGTTGATGCTGTTGAGGAGCTGATGTATGTATTAAATACCAATACACTGGCTCAGCTTGATATCACCAATTTCAACACCGTTTATCAAACCTATCTGACCGAAACACTGGCCGCTATGGGTATTTTAATGGATTTAACCGAACAAGTAGCCGCAGGCACCAACACCGGCGCCAATGCACAATACGTTACACTGGCAGAAGATACCGAACTGGCCCTGTTGGTTGACGAACTTGGCGAGCTTACCAATATGTGTTTGGAAGAACGCTTGCAGGTATTAAATAATAACTACACAACCAGGCTAACCAATTACCAACAACAGCTCACCTTCTTAAACTATTTTCAAAATCATACCGGGCTCGAGCATAAAGCTGGTGTGCCCAAGGGAGGTACCTTTGTATTGGTTTATCATACCGCAACACAAACTACTACCACTACTGCAACTAATGCTAATGCAGCCACTACAGCTAACACAGCTACCGATACTTTGGCGCTGGCAAACAAAAGAATGCTGGTTACCGACAGGGTAAATACGGATGTCTTAACGACTGAAGCAAATACTACCGATACATTAGCTACAAACACCAGCGCTGCCGAAACACCTGCGTTATCTACCAGCACCTTAAGCTATATTGGCAGCTACATCAATGAGTCCAGCCTTTTTTCGGCAGCAGAGCGGCAAAATATATTAAATATCCTGGGCAACATTCCAACCCGGAAACCGGCCGGCTATTCATTAACAGATGGGGCAGTTATTGCCGATTTCTATATCCCTTATTTATGTTGCTCTGATTGTCCGCCGGTAGCATATGTATTAACCACTACAACAACAACCACGCCGCCTCCGGCAAAACCCGTAATTACTATGGGCACAACATTCTGCGATAACGATACCACCGCCGAACCGATAACTGTTTCTGCTCCGGGCGGTACATTCAATACCGTTGCCGGGCTCGATCCAACAAAACTTACGTTTACCCCGGCCACCGCAAAAGCAGGTACTTTCACCATCACCTATACATTAAACGGTGTAGCCTCTGATCCGGTTACCGTTGTTGTACTGGCAACTCCTGTAAGTACCTTCACATTTACATCAAAAGTCAGCACTGTTAGCGGCATCACTACTGTAACGGCTGATTTCACGCCCGACCAGGTAAATAGCGCCTATACTTATCAATGGAGCTTCGGGGCGGGCTTTTCAGCAACTACCTCGGCTGTTCAATCGCCTGAGTTAACGGCAAAGGTTAGTCCAACTGTTGGGCCTTTAGCAACAACTGCAACGCTTACCGTATCAAACGGAAAATGCGCCCAGACAGCTGTCACCAAAAAACTGTTTATCACCGCCGACGGACTAACTGAAACGGCCCCCTCAAAACCGACGATAACTATGGCCGCTACCTCATTCTGTGATAATGATACCACTGCCGAACCAATAAAGGTTTCTGCACCGGGCGGTACATTTAACACCGTTGCCGGGCTCGATCCGACTAAACTTACGTTTACCCCTTCTACAGCAAAAGCGGGGACTTTCACTATAACTTATACATTAGATGGTGTAGCATCTGATCCGGTTACAGTTACCGTGCTGGCTACCCCGGTAAGTACGTTCACCTTTACATCAAAAGTTACTAATATAAATGGCGTTACCACCGTAACTGCTGATTTCTCGCCTGATCAGAAAAATACCGCTTATACTTATAAATGGAGCTTTGGAACAGGCTTCTCTGCAACCACCTCGGCAGTTGAATCGCCTGAATTAACCGCAAAAGTTAATCCAACCGGCGCAGAAACAGAGACATTTGCAACGCTCACCGTATCAAACGGAAAATGCGCCCAGGCGGCCGTCACCAAAACGCTGTACATTACCGGTAATGGTTTAAGTGAAAATCCTCCGGGAACCCCACCTTCAAACCCAACAATACCTAAGGTACCAACACCGGTATCCGGACCAGTAAAAATACCGGTATCGACACCAGAAACTACACCAGTAGCTAAATTGGATACCGAAACGGAAACTGCACCTGTTGTTAAAACAGAGGCAGCAACTGCACCTGTTGCTAAACCGGTAACCACTGCAGAAACTGCACCTGTTGCCAAGGCAGAAACCGCGCCTGTTGTAACACAGGAAACTGTGCCTGTAGCAACATCAGTAGCTAAACCGGTAACTACTGCAGAAACTGCGCCGGTCGCCAAGGCAGAAACTGCACCGGTCGCCGCACAGGAAGCTGCGCCTGTGGCTAAACCGGTAACCATTGCAGAAGCGGCACCTGTTGCCAAGGCAGAAACCACACCTGTGGCAGCACAGGAAGCTGCACCTGTAGTAACGCCTGTAGCTACTGCAGAAGCCGCGCCAGTGGCCGCAACAGCGGCTAAACCTACAGCTGAAGCTGCACCGATTACTGTGAAGGAGGCCACGCCGGTAGCAGCAACAACGACAACAGTCGAAACCGGGCAAGTTGTTAAACCGGTGGCCTCACCAGCTACTCAAGCGGCGGCTGCTCCGGCTGCCAAACCCGCTACAACAGCTACTGCAACACCTGTAGCTACGCCGCCAGCTACAGCTGAAACTGCGCAGGCTGTTAAACCGGAAGCCACGCCAACTACCCAGGCAACTGCCGCTTCGACAGCCAAACCCGCTACAACAGCAACCGCCGTATCGGTAGCCAAACCGGAAAGTGCAGCTACAGCCGAAACTGCACAAACTGTTAAGCCAGAGGCCACGCCAGCCACCACTCCGGCTGCTAAACCGGTAACTCCGGCTGAAACTGCGGCTGTTAAACCGGAAACAACAGCAGCAGCTGCTCCCGCAGCTAAACCTGCGACTTCTGTTGAAACTGAAGCTGCTAAACAGGTAACCACAGCACCAGCTCCAGCAGCTGCTAAACCGGCAGCTGCACCAGTGGCTAAACCGGCAACAGCTCCGGCAGCTCCAGCGGAAACTGCGGCTGCTAAACCAGAATCAGACGCGGCAGCTAAGCCAGAAGCAGCACCCGAAACTCCACCAGCGGCAAGTTCAACTGGTATAGTATCAGGGATAAAGAATCTGTTTAATAAAAAATCATAACAATTAACAGGTATTAATGGAAAAGCATCTTGTCCACCGGCAAAAAGTAGTTCTTCAAATCCCCAAAAGGGATGATGCATTTGCTTTGCAGTCGATGGTGAGTTACCTGCTGCAAAACGAGTTAAAGATCAGTTTGGAGTCGGCGCTGGATAATGCTTTTCCACCCGGTAAAGTGGTGCGTATTGATACCCTGCAATTAAATTTGGGGGATATAAATCCCCATAATTTCGAGCAGGAATTTAAAAACAGGTTTAACGCAGCACTTGCCGAAAGCCTATCGGCCAAAAGCGATAGCATAGCCAATTCAGTTGATGATGAATCCATAATCAGTGAAGCGCAGTCTGCCACTAACGCCCTTATATTTTTTTTAGAAAAAGGTTATCTGCCATGGTATTCATCAACAGTAAATACTGCCGACTGGGAAGCCGATATTTTAAAAATGCTTACCAAAAGCGAATATCAGTACCTGGTTCAATGGCTTAAGGAAACTTACCAGCAAAATAATGCAGTTATTGATCGTCTTATTTTGCAGTTTTCTGATCATTTGCTAGCGGCCATATTACAAAACGCAGCCTCCTTTATCCGCCAAAATTGGCAGCATATTTTTACAGATTTTGCCTTTATATTGAGTATTTTTGATAAAGGCCGAACAACCGCCGCCCGTAAAAAGGGACAAAAATTACCTGATACCCTATCCTATTTTGATTTAAACAGCACGGAGATACGTAACCAGGTGTGGCAAGCCGCATTTCAGGTTTTACTAAATGGAACAAGCAAAGCGCATGCATTTTCCATCCTAAAACTGCTTTCGGCTCATTTTGGCATAAAAGGCAGGCACATTACCGCCGCCAGAGCAAAGCAAATAAACAGCGGGCTCAAAACAGCCGTAGTTAAAGATGCTTTTAAACCATGGGCTCAGTTTTTGAAGATTGAAGACGGAACCATATCAACCAAAACAAAAAAAGATAATGGTAAAGATGATAGCGAGGAACATATTGATGCGGCAGCATCCGAAGAGGCCGAAAATGATATAGTTATCAACTCTGACACAAACAACCCTACGGCTAAGAATAAGGCGGACAAAACTACCACAGAAAACGATATTGCCGGTTATAACAGGGAAACTGTAAATAAAATGGATAAAAAAGAAGCCGCGAAAAAGAAAAAACCAGCTGATGATAAAGATATTATCGGCACAAACACTAGTGGCGTTGTATTATTAGCTCCTTTTTTTAAACCGTATTTTACAAGACTAGAATTAATAAATAATAATAGATTTATTAACGACCAGGCACAAGAGCGGGCGGTGATGTTACTTTATTACCTGGCTACCGGCAGGGTTGAGGCTGCCGAATTCGACCTCGTGCTTCAAAAAATATTGTGCGGTTACGCACTCGAAAAGCCTTTGCCAACCTCAATTGTGTTAAGCAAAAAGGAGGAAACCTGTTCGGTCGAATTATTGGATAGTGTGCTCAACCATTGGGAACCATTAAAAGGCACCTCCATTCAAGGCTTGCGCGAAGCTTTTTTAATACGAAACGGCAACCTGGAGCTAAGAGAAAATGGCTGGATATTAAAAGTTGAACAAAAAACCCTGGATATTTTATTGAGCAGGTTGCCATGGGGTTTTTCAACCATCCAACAGCCGTGGATGCAAGATATATTAAGTGTTGACTGGTATTAATTGGAACACTATGAAAACAATGTTTTATACACATAGCAACGGTAATAAAGCAAAGAGCAACAACTATGCTTCATTTTTCAAATCTGTAATACAAGCTAAGCTTTCTATTAATGAACCTGGCGACCATTACGAGCACGAAGCTGATGCCATGGCCGATAAGGTGATGCGTATGACAGATAGTTCCGCAAATGCCCCCACTTTTTTTAAACCAGCTGACAGTACTTTACAGCGCAAATGCCAGGCCTGCGAGGAAGAAGACAAACATGTACACCGCAAGGAGAATAGCTCAGAAGGAACCGGCAGCAGTCACGATCTGGACAACTATGTAAGTTCGCTCAGCTCATCGGGCCAATCCTTACCGACCTCAAGCAGACAATTTTTTGAACCTAAGTTCGGACACGATTTTTCAAACGTAAAAATCCACACTGATTCGGTAGCTGCAAAATCAGCACAATCCATCAATGCCTTAGCCTATACCACCGGTAATAATATCGTTTTTAACAGCGGCCAATACGCTCCCGAAAGCGACAGCGGCAAAAGATTAATGGCACATGAATTAACACATGTAGTGCAACAGGGCGCGGCGGTACAAACCAAAAGTATTCAAAGAGAAGAAAAAAAAGATCCACCAAAACCATGCCCGGCAACCTTCACAATTCCCGACAATGTATATCAGGGCATTGAGGACGCATGGAGTAAATCAAATCACGGGGCTGATACAGTAACAGAACATGGGGGAAGGATTGTTAATGATAAAACCGGCAAAAGCGTTATTCGCACAGGATCTGGTGGCGGCGGGGGGATGAGTTTCCCGGGCGAACAAGCAGGTGATACCACTACCGGCACACTACACTCGCATCCGTACAGCAAAAGCGAAGGATCAACATCAGGGGTAAGTTTTTCGGACACTGATATTAAAACCTTTATTGGAGGTTCTACGGGAGGTAACATGTTTGTAGGTGCAGGATCGTGTGATTTCATAATGAATATGGTTGACTCCGCGGCTCGTGACAAATGCAAAACAGAAGATATATCCAAACGCTGGAATGATGCGTTCGCAAAAGCAGGTGGAACTTTTCAACAAAAAGTGGAAACGGCGGTAAAGGCTGCTATTGCCAACTGCGGTATTTGTTATTATAAAACTTGTCGCGCTGACGATAAAAGCCCGATACCAAAAGACGCACAGCTTGCTTAAAATAAAATGGATAAAAATAAGTGGATAGGCTTAACTGTTGGCGAAGTGCTTGAGCAATGTAATGGTGATAAGCACTCGCTGGAGTATATTGATGAGCCGCCCGGGAAACTAAGGGCGGTAAGAATAATGTGTGAAACTAACGGGCAAAAAAATCCGGTTGTGTTGGAGTTTGAGTACGACAGCAGTCTTTTTTCTGCAGAGCGCGATTGGTCATCTGATCTGGTCAAAAAACAGACAGTAGTAAAGGTGCACTTGCCGGGCGGGGCATTTTTATAAGCATGTATAACATCAGTTAAATAGGTATGAAGAATTTGTCTGGTAATTTTTAGTGTAAAAATGATCACAAAAAGCTTAAATAATGCTAAAGCTAACGATAACAACTCTTCTCAAAAAAAGGGTGTAAAACCTGCTTTTTTCCAACCCAAGCTCACCATAAATCAGCCTAACGATATTTACGAGCAGGAAGCCGATCATATGGCAGATAAGGTGATGCGTATGCCAGACCTATCTGCAAATCAGAATGCCTTTTTCAAACCTGCCCATAATCATATACAACGCAAGTGCCAGGCATGCGAAGAAAAAGAAAAACACGTACATCGCAAAGAAAGTAACGGAAATGAAGTACATGGCAGTAACGGACTGGATAATTATGTGAGTTCATTAAGTTCATCGGGGCAGGCGATGTCACCAGCAAGCCGAAGTTTTTTTGAGCCGAGATTTGGGCACGATTTTTCAAATGTTAAAATCCATACCGATGCTGTTGCAGCAAAATCGGCACAATCCATCAACGCGCTGGCGTATACAACAGGAAATAACATCGTTTTCAACAGTGGCCAGTATGCACCCGAAAGTGATAGCGGTAAAAGATTAATGGCGCACGAATTAACACATGTGGTGCAGCAGCGGGGAGCAATACAAACCAAAGTTATTCAAAGAGATGGCAATAAGGGTTCACAGGTACCGCCACAGGGTGGACAGGCACAGACGCAACCGGCCGATCCATGTGGCAATCCGCCTGCGTTGGCCAGCGTTACCAAAGTAGACCCTAATACAAAGGCAAGTACCACTATTAGTTTAACAAGTGATACTTTTGATAAGTTAAATTCAGGCCCCGGCGGTATAGATTTCAGCAATTGTGGAATGCCCTTGTCCACAAATACGCAAGGTAAACTGCTCTTTAAAGCCGCCAGCGGTCAGCCTGGCTGGCAATATACAGCCCGGCTACAGGACTGCACCGTTCCGCCCCCAAATGCAAATGCACCTACTCCCTGGCGGCTTGGTTTTATTCAAACGGTTGAATCTTCATTATACAGCGCCAAATACACCAAAAATAAATTCAGCCAAATAACCAGTGCAGGCAGAGATGCGTTGAATTTTAATCAAAGAAGCAATAACGTACCTGCTCCCTGGTATGACAAGCCAGACGGGCCTTTTGGCAGTCAATTGTACCCAACGGTTCCTCAAATAAATGATACACCGTTCGTTACTTTCCCAATAACGCATCCGGCCGACAGTACCGCTTTTTTACAATCAGTTTGTATGAAGGGCAAGTTTAACATATGGCTCATTGTTCATAATAAAAATACGGCTCCCACACAAAGCAATGTCGACTTCCTGTATTTCTGGGCCATTAATATGAATTTAAATTTTTTCCTGAATAATACTGAGGCGCAACAACATCCATGCAGTACCCAACCGTGGTTTAAAACAGGAATGATTGCAATGACCAATAAAGGTGCCGGGCGAGGCACTAATACACTTATTTGGGATCAACCAGTTGCAGGTGTTTCACAAGTTAAAAACGATAACCTAACGAGTGACCCTTGCACCGGCGGAGGTGGTACCTAAATAAAAGTTTAAATGAATAACAAAGATACAAGCTTAACAACATCAAATGCAGTGCCTACCTGTATAGCAATATTTTAATAAATGGAAACTCAACACAAAGCAGAGACAATAAAAAACCGGGGGGTAAATGCGCCCGGTAACCATTTGCCTTTCTTTCAACCTAAGTTAACCATTAACCAACCTAATGACGTTTACGAACAGGAGGCCGACGCTATGGCCGACTATGCAATAAGCACTCCCGACCCACCAGCCCAGGAGAATGCTTTCACCAAACCCGATGCAGGGGTGGTTCAACGCAAATGCACCCACTGCGAAGACGAAGAAAAAAAGATGCTCAGCCGCAAAGAAAATGAGTCGGCACCTGAATTGGATATCTCCACGGCCAAAGATGCAAGGGTAGTTCAACGCAAATGCGCCCATTGCGAAGACGAAGAAAAAAAGATGCTCAGCCGCAAAGAAAATGGGGCGGCACCTGAATTGGATACCATCATGGCTGAAAAGGCGCTACAAATACCAGGCGAAAAGCTTCATGCTAAAGACCGCCACTTTATGGAGCAACGCTTTGGATACGACTTTGGCGGCGTTCAAATACATAATGATACTTTAGCACATCAATCGTCGGCAAGCATCCAGGCAAAAGCCTTCACTTCCGATAATCATATCGTTTTTGGTCAGGGTAATTACCAACCCGATACCCTTACCGGCAGGCACTTGCTGGCACATGAACTTACACATGTGGTGCAACAAAGCAATAACCTGCAACGCAAACTTATCAGCAGAGCGCCAACTGTTGAACTAGGTGAGCCCGAAATAAGGGAGTATTTTTACACTAAGGGTAATATCAAAGAGGACGTAAAATTTTTAAAACAAGCTATTGAAGGCTTTACCAAAGCAGTTATTGTGCAGGGCAGCATATTAATGATTTATAAGATCGATGGCGCTACACCAATTCAGCTAAAATCATTCAATTTAAAAAAAGACATCGTCATGATGCCGATATATCATTTATTGGGCAATGACGAAAGATCTTACCCCATGGTTTATGATCTCAACAAAAATGCGTATGACTTCGTCGGAAAGGGTGTTCCCGGTACTGATGAACAAAAAAAGAAAATGCATGACATGGATGAGATGTATACGGTATCCAATTGGTTTGCTAACCCTGAAGACAAAGATAAATTTGAGAAATCTTTTGATGGGGATACAATTGGGCTCATCGTAATGCCTTATGCAAGCGGTTCAGGAGGAGGTGCCAGTAAAGGTGAGGATAATAAGCAGGATGATGCGCCGCCGCCTAAACCAACCTGGGCCGATGCATTCGAAAAAACCATGGCCGATCAAATAGCGAGCGCCCGCAAATCAGAACCCTCGTCTGAAGATATTCCGGATGAATGCAAATTATATTATTCAAAAAACAAATCAAAATGGCGCAGTTTAGCCAATCAAACTGATACCGCCAGCAAAACAAAAACCCAGGTGTACCTGGACGTAGCAGAGAACTATAAACCTGCTGATGTACTTTCAGATTTGCGGCAACTGATCCGCATTCAAAAACTAAAATCAGTTAAAGATGCAACACCCGATAAAGATGCCAAAGAACTGTCAAAAGATGAACTCTGGGCGGTTGAGTTAAAACTGAAGATTGAAAAGTTGATAGCAGACGAGCGCAAAACCGTCAGTAATCCTTTTGATCTTCCCGATAAAATTGCACTTACCGGCAAAGATGATGACAGCAATGTTTATTTAAAAGTAATTGTATTTACTGATTCGGTTGACGCGGGGGCGAAGCAAACCCAAATGAAATCGGGCGTGCTGCCCGATCCGCTACAAAAGGGGATGCAGGCCGAAGATGTGCTTAAAGTTGTTAAAACTGCTACCAAGCAGTTAAAGGGTGGTGATATTAAAGAGGAAAGCACCGAAACCAAACATTTTGATCATGTTAAAGATGCTTATCCGTCAAACATCACCGCAAAAGATGTCAGGCCCGATGGCATAACTGTAACTAACGCACATCATAATTTCCAAATGGATGTGCAAATCGACAAAAAGGAAAGTGGCTTGCTTAATCAGGTCACTATCCACATGCGTACCGTTTTTTATTACTGGGATATTTATAAAGTAGATGATCAGCTCACAGACGAAGAAAGGCAGGGTCTTTCGCAAAGCTGGAAAGAACGGCGCGATCAGTTAACTGTACATTTTAAAAATTCATCACAATTAAAAACCAAGCCCCTGGTTAACGCCGAAGCCCTCGAAAGTTACAATGCGCAGATGGACAATATGGAGATACCGGGCGACAAGGTAGATACCAATGCAAACTTAACCCGGCAACAGATTGAAGAATTAAAATCGGCCGGAATATTTTATGGATCGAGGTTGAGCATTACGCCCGAAGCTGACTTTAGTTTTCCGAAACAAGAAGGCGATTACGTGGTTTATTGCCGCGCACAATTAGAGCCCGGCGAAGATACCATTGTTAGGCCCAGTGAATCTTTTTTCGCTATAAACGTTCAGGACGCATCCAAACTGGCCAAGCAATCGGTTGATAAGCCTTTTAACGAAATTGAAGATACAAAAAAACAATTGGCAGAAGCTACCACCGATGCCGAAAAGAAACGACTACAGGATAAACTGAATGATTTAACCACGCGGCAGGAATCTCCCCTCGCCAAACGGCTCACCAATGATATATCAAGCACCGACGATAACATACGCCTTGCTAATAAGCTTAAAGATATTTATCTTAAGAATACAACCCCCACAACGCCTTTTTCGCTAATACTGGCAGCAGATAAAGTAGATGGCAAAAAGATGCTGGACATGTGGACCATGCTTTCATTAAGCGAGCCATCCAAGCCTCTGGATCAGAAGATTGATAGCATGATTGCTAATCTTACCGCTCAGCGTAAAGGATATGCCGATGTACAAAGCAACCTGCAATCTTTTAGCGATGACTATGATCAATTAAAACCAACCTATACGCCGGTGGTGAGCCTCATTTCAGAAGAAACGGGCCAGGAGTATCAGCTTATTACCATGATTGCCGAAGCCAAAGGCAACACCGACGAAGAAACTAAAGTGGTATTAATTGACGTAACCACTCATAAAACGCAAAGAAAATACAGCGGCAGCAGCACAAATAAAGATAAAGCAGCAGCCTTAAAAGAAGCGATACAGGATGCCTTTAATGATTTTGGTAAAGAGTGCGAATATGGGCGGGGTACGCTGCAATACCGCATCCCGGTAATTAATGCATCTGGCAGTGCAAAAAGCAAACCGGGCATTCGTAAAACCATATTGAACATTTTGGAGGGCGTGGCCGCAGTAGCAGGCATTGCTGCTTTAATACTCGGAACCATTGGTACCGGCGGCGCATTAGCAGTGGCATTGGGTGTGGGCGCTTCGGTAATTGGTGCAGGTATGGCCGGGTATCATATTTATGATCGTTTGGAGAACCACAAACTGGAGCCCGATGCCGAGCTGGCGATGGATGTTTTAAATATGCTGGGGCCATTACTGGTTGGATTAAGTGCTGCCAGCAAAGCCGCAAAAGGCATTGCTGTGGGTTTAAAAGCGGCTGAAGGCATTTCTGCCGCCAATACTTTTTTAAGGATAGAAAAAGGCATAGCAATGGTGCAAAAGTTGGAATTGGTGACCAACTTCTTTGTTATCAATTACAAAACCGCAGCCGATTTAGTGGCTTTGCAGGATGCTGATTTACCACCCGAACAAAAAGATGCCCTCGAGAAACAGATTATGATAAATGCCATACTATCAAACGTAATGGTAGCCGTAGCTGTACGAAACGAAATGAAGGCAAAAGTAGCGCCAGATGAGGCTGCGTTGAATGAGATGATCAGCAATGCTGCAAACGAGCAAAAATACAGGCGGCAGCTGCAAAAAGACGGCTTGATGGATGCCGAGGGAAACTGGACAGTACCGGCTTTGAAAGAAGCAGCCGCAAAAACCAAAGTGACTGAGCCCGAAAATACCAAAACTCCTAAAGACGAAGAAACAAAGAAACCTGCTGCCGAAGAAAATATACCGCCGGCGGTAAAAGGCAACGATGAGCCACACATACCCGATGATTATGAGAAAGCCCGTAAAGTAAAGATGAAGGGCCATGCGGAATCACCAGATCATCAGCATGAGGTAGAAGCTTATCCCGACGGAACAAGTGGTCGCTGTTCGGGCACCCCGGGGGTTGCCTGTCCGCTCATTACGGTTACATTTAAAGCCACGCTGGACAAACGTCCGGCTTTAAAAAAGAGGCTCGACGCCAAACTTGCAGAAATAGCAGCCTTTGGCGCAACAGCCCCCAAGCCTAGAATGGATGAGTTGGGAGAACTTGAACAGCTAATAAGAACCATTGAAGAAACATTTCAAACATCGTCGGTACCTAAAGGCTACAAAATAAAAGAGGTGGATTATACCGACCATGTGGACTTGCCTGGCATAAACGAAAAAACGTTTCTCGAATACCCCTGGGGCGAAAGGGTTTGGCGCAACAAGGACGGTTCCATATCGCACGAGGGTATTATTGGCAATTCGGTTGGAAGAAAAGGACTCGAGAAAGAATGGTTTACAGGCACCGATACTGGTTTATCAAATATGGGCAAATATGAAAGAGCGCACTCTTTCGGCCAGGGCTTCGGCTGGGAAAGTCCATATGGACTTTTTTATGCTCCAAAAACCGTTAATCAAAAACTTCAAAACAATGGCATAGAACAATACATCCGCTTAGTACGCGATAGTTTACCTGCTGGTCATAAAATATTTGTTGAAACAAATACCAATTCCCAGTCAACCACCGCCCGATTGGAGAATATTTCGTACGAGGCATATGTAATTAAGCCAAACGGCGAAAAAGTTGAAGCCTTCAATTACAGAATAGATATTTCGGGTTCAAGGGATGCTCCGGTTCTTGATGCCCAGCCAATTCAATTTTCAACTCCTACTGACCCGGGCGACCAAAAATTAATTACAGATCTGAAAGGACTTGATAAACCTGATTGGATCACAAAACCACAACATATCAATGGATTTTGAAAGAGATAAACAATTACCGGCCCAATTAAACGGAGAACATACAGCGCAGGTTAGTTTATTAACAACCCATGTTGCCTACCTGGATACGTTTATACGTACCAGTATGGAGCATTTCGGCCAAAAAAAAGCTTCACCCGACGAAACGCCCCTTTGGCTAACAGAATGGAATAATGACAACGAATGGGATAACTCTTTTTATTCGCAATTTTTGAGGGATAACCAGCTATCATCCCTTGAAACTATTGTGTTGATGCTGGCTACCGTTCCGCATATTTTACCTGGTTTTTTTGATAATATTATTAAAGAAGTTTTACCGGCGGGCGGTGATTTTCCGGAGTTTGGCGGCGTTAGATTAAATAACCACCGCGGCATGCTGCCAACAGTTGAAACAGCGCTGTATATTTTGGCCGGCCATGAGCTAAAAGCCAGAATATTTATCCAAAAAATTCTTTTCGGGGGCGTTCTCTTTAAAAAAAACATATTATCACTCGAAACGGTGAGGGATGGCGAGCCATTGATGAGTGGCAGGATAATAATTGATCAGGATTTTATTGACCGCCTGCTTACTGGCACAGAAACGCCCCCCAAATTCAGCCCAAGCTTCCCCGCAAAAAAAATAGGTACCGAAATGACCTGGGATGACCTGATTTTGAACTATCATACCCAAAATCAAATTAATGATATTGCCATTTGGGTGAAGCATAATGACACTTTAATGCTCGACGAAAATCTTAAACGCAAAATAAAACCCGGCTACAAAGCGCTCTTTCACGGCCCGTCTGGCACAGGTAAAACACTTACCGCTTCATTATTGGGCAAGTATTTAAATAAGGAGGTTTACCGGATCGATTTGTCGCAGGTGGTAAGCAAATATATCGGCGAAACTGAAAAAAATCTCGAAACCATTTTCACCAAAGCCGAAAATAAAAACTGGATATTATTTTTTGATGAAGCCGATGCCCTGTTTGGCAAACGTACTAATGTTCAAAGTTCGCATGACAGGTATGCCAACCAGGAAGTGAGCTATTTATTACAACGCGTTGAGGACTATCATGGCCTGGTGATATTGGCTACCAATTTAAAAAGCAATATTGACGAAGCTTTTTTAAGACGTTTTCAAACCGTAGTCCATTTTGCCATACCAAATGCAGATGAACGCTTCAAACTATGGGAAAAATCAATACCCACTGCCTATAGCCTCGAACCCGGTATTGATTTACGGGCCATTGCCGGCAAATATGAATTAAACGGCGCCGCCATACTCAACATTATACATTACGCTGCGCTGCAAACCATATCAAAAAATGACCAATACCTGCGCCTGCCCGATATTGTTGAGGCGATGCGAAAAGAGTACAGAAAAGAAGAACGAACAATGAATTAACGGATTTACAAAATCTAACAAGGAGGAAACTTATAATGGCATTAGCGCAATTTTACATTTATTCGCCACCTGACTTTCAAAAATACCTGATGAGTTCGCAATTTACCAGGGAGATAACGATGATACAAAATCATCACACCTGGAGTCCCAGCTATAAAGACATAAGTGCCAGTCAGGGCGAAATGTACTGGCTGGAATCTATGCGAAGCTACCATATTCATGACAGGGGATGGAGCGATATAGGTCAAAATTTAACCACTTTCCCATCGGGTAATATTGGTTTATGCAGGCCCATTGATATTATGCCTGCGGGCATTTTTGGAGCCAACCACGGAGCCATCTGTATTGAAAACCTGGGCAATTTTGATGCCGGTAATGATGTTATGACGCCTTCGCATAAGGAAACCATTACCTTTTTAAATGCGTTGCTTTGTGCTAAATTTAATCTTAAGCCGGTTCAGGAACAGGTAGTTTACCATCATTGGTTTGATCAAACGGGAAAACGATTCAGCGACGATAAAATAAACAACAACCAGGTAGACAATGAACAAAAAACCTGCCCCGGCACTGCCTTTTTTGGTACTAATACCATCACTTCAGCAGTGGAGAATTTTTACCCGCTTATAGCCGATAAGTTAACAACATTGCAGGGGCAGGCGGCGCCGGTATCATCAACCAAAACAGTAAAAGCCGACGAAGTAAATGTTCGCAGTGGCCCCGGTTTGTCATACAGCATTTTAAACACGCTCACCAGCGGCACCCAGGTAACTGTATATTCCGTCTTTAACGGCTGGAGTAAAATAAGCAATACTGCAGCCGAATGGGTTTTTAGTTCCTTATTATCGTAAACCAATACCAAACCTTAAAAAATAGAAATCATGATCTCATTTATCAAAGCAAAAATCTGGACCGGAGCAGGATGGTTATTAGCATTATGCCTGATACTTATTTCTGTAACCATTATTTATTTTTTATTGCACAATAAGTATAAAGGCACCGATCACAAAAAATTAGATAGTATTCAATTGGCTAACCTCGACAACATATTTGCCGGGTATCCCGATATTACCACAACAGCAAATTCAAAAAGCGATAGCGTAAAAACGCAGCGGGAAAAGCGCAACCGGCTGATATTTGTATTTTTAAAAACAGAATATAATAATCAGGTAGATAGCACCTGCTTAAAAGATCTGGATCAACTTTTACTGGGCCTTAATAATAAAGATGCCAAACTATACCTTACCGGTAAGGAAATTATTGTAAAAGACTTTTTTTGGTTTACCGGCGAGCTTACTTACCTCGAGGTTATTTTATGGGCACTCATTGGGGTTTTGGTAAGCTTAATTTATTATGTAAGCCTTGCCAACACGCAGGCTTTAAAACAGGCGGGCGACGCCGATACCGGCCCGTTTGATACTTCAGAGATTTCTGTTCAGGTTTCAAAGATGTTTTATGCCCCGGTATGTGCCCTGGTATTAGTACTGGGCTATAATATGCTGAATTCGGATAGTAAGATGACAGATATAACCATTGGCAAAGGGCTTTTATTATTTGCCTTTATCTGTGGCTTCTTTTCGGGTAGGGTAATTAAATTTATCGACAGGCTTAAAGACCTGCTTCTACCTGTTTCCGATTCAACTGGTAACGGCACAACAACCAATGCAACAAACACTAACGATACAGCAGCAACAGGCACTGATACTACTGACACAAATAACACCGTCAATACTGCTGAAACAACTCCTACGAAGGCATTAGCGGTAATTGAAAATCCCGATAGAGCGGCCGTTCCAGATGCTATACCTGAACCCGTTGTAACGGTTGCCGACATTACCGTTAGCCTTCAGCTGGCGCCGGCCGTGGCGCAATCGCCGGATGGACCCGATATTGCAGAGGCCGGGTTTAACAATGCCAAAGTAATGCTTCAGCCTGCTGATAGTGATGAAGTTATTACACTTACTCCGCCAACGGCAGATGAGGGCGGCAGTTTTACAATTAAACAATTGCCCTTTGGCGATTATTCAGTAACTGCTGAAATGGCTTACAAAAATGCCACTACCATTATCAACCTGTCTGCAAACCAAGCCATTACAGTAAACGAAGCCAGCCAAACTTTTGATTTACCATTAAGTGTCACTCCTATAACTGGGTAAAACCTGATGATGTAATTAAAACAAAACAGGCTTTCCGTATTGGGAAAGCCTGTTTTGTTTTAATTAGGATATTTATTTTGCTATGTTACGCGGATCGGTTTTTGATTTAAGCAGATATTCTTTAGGCGGATCAACCCCTAATAAATTCTTTACAAAATAATCCCAGCGGCGGCGCATCATGTACGATGAAAACGGTCCGTAGCCATGCGGGCTATTAGGGAATATCACCAAGTCATAATCCTTATTGGCTTTTTCCAGGGCCTGAACAACCAGCAATGTATTTTCAGGCGGCACGTTGTTATCCATCATACCGTGCGCCAGCATCAATTTACCCTTAAGGTTTTTGGCGTAATTTTCGTTGGCCTGTGCATCGTAATCACTGTTTGCGGCTAAACCGTCATAGCGTTCGCCCCAATCATCCTCATAATTGCGGTTATCGTGATTGCCTGATTCTGATATACCTACCTTAAAGAAATCAGGATAGCGGAACATGGCAGCAGCAGTAGCAAAACCACCACCCGAGTGGCCCCAAATACCAACTTTGGTAGTATCAATATAGGTATATTTTGCAGCAAGCTGGCGTACGCCGGCAATCTGGTCTGGCAAAGTATTTTCGGCCATATTTCCATAGCTCATATCATGGAAACTTTTTGATCGCAACGGATTGCTGGTACCTTCAATGGCTACTACAATAAAGCCCAGTTCGGCAAGCGCCTGGTTATCACCTCTCGATGCAGCAAACGACCAACTACCGACGCTTCCACCCTGCGGACCCGGATAAATGTAATCAACAATAGGATATTTTTTATTTGGATCAAGATGGGTTGGCGTAAACATCAGTCCGTAAATATCAGTTTTGCCATCTTTTGCCTTAACGGAAAAAGGTGTTACGGGCTTCCATCCGCTGGCAAGCAAACGGCTGATATCAGTTTTCTCCAGATCAGTAACCAGCTTGCCGTCCATATTACGCAAAACAATAACCGGGGCAACATCCGGTTTCGAATAACTGTCAATAAAGTAATTGCCCGATGGCGACAACGTTATAGTGTGATTACCGGCTTCGGGTGTCAATAAAGCAAAATGTTTTCCATCGAACCCTATTTTACACAACTGGCCGAAATATGGATTTTCTGCCTGCTTGCCATCTGCAATAAAATACAGTATACGGTTTTTCTCATCAACCTTAAGCAAACGGGTTACCAGCCAATCGCCTTTGGTAATCTGATTTTTTACTTTTCCGGTTAATGCATCGTACAAATAAAGATGTCCAAAATTGTCACGCTCCGAAAACCATATGATTTCGTTTGTTTTACTCAGGTAGCGCCAGTTGATACTTCCCCAGCCCGATTCATATTGCGTAGGTACAGTTTCCTCAAAAACCTCACGAACGGCTCCGGTTATAGCATCGGCTATACGCACTTTTTCCTGTTTATGATCGCGCGAGGTAGATACAAAGGCCAGCTTTGATGCATCTTCGTTCCAGCTAACATCATCAAAAGTTCCGCTGCTTGAAATGTCATCACTCAAAGTAGCACGGTGCGGGTCGGCCGGTATTTGCAGCCTGATAACTTTGGGCTTATCAACATTAACAATAACTCTTTGTATAGTGATGATAGTTTTGTCGCCCGGCAGCGGATATTTCCACGCTTTTAAAACGGGTCTGCCCACATTAGTACTCACCAGGTACATATCGCTCACGCCGCGCTCATCCTGCTGAAAGGTGGCTATCTTTTTTGAATCAGGCGACCATAAAAGTACCGGCGCTTCGGTAGTTTTCCAACCGGCGTTATCCGTGGCATAACCAAAATCTTTTATGCCGTCGGTAGTGAGCTGTGTTTGTTTACCTGTTTTAACATCGCGCACCCACAAGTTATACTCCTTTATAAAAGCAGCCTTCGAGCCATCAGGCGATAATATTTCATTTGCTTTGTTAGCTCTCAGCTCACGGCGTCCCGTAGCCTGCTCCCCACTTGCTTCAGTTGCCGGCGCGGTATCTTCCGCACATTGATAGCTGCCTAAATCACATTTCCATTGTTTTTCAGCAGCCTTAAAAATAATCGCCTTCCCATCAGCCGAAAAGCTGAAAGTTTCAAAAGGCAGCTGGTTAGCATTATATTTATTGCCGGTAGCTGTTGATAATGCTGCAGCCAGCTTTTGCTGATCAAAGGCTGCGGCGCGTGTCTTTTTCTCGGGATCTACCAAAACAAACTCACTGCCCTGTGCAGTTAACACGCGATACCAAAACCTATCGCCAGGCAACCAATTGGGGCGCACACTCGCGTAATCAATAAGCGGTTCGGTATTATAATTCAAAAAGCTTTCGGCATGCTCATAGTCCTTTGCCGTTAAAGAAGTGCTCTGCTGAGCGTTCACGGCCAATGTTAGCACCAGGGGTATTGCCGTAATAAAAAATTTATTCATTGCTGAGGTTGTAAAACTGTCAAGTTACTATATAAAATTATCTAACCAATAAATTGCAAAATAATGCTTTGTTTAAAGTTGCCGCTGGATGTAACAGCATTTTGACCCGCGGCAAATATAATGGATGATGCTGTCCGTTTCAACTGTTTACAATCTGCAATAAGTATAGAAGTTTTGGCGCTGAAGAATCGGGGAGCAGGCGGGCGTTTTGATGTGCCTGTTTTGCAGATAATTAACAGGTATAAACAAAAAAGCGCTCCGTATCTCACCCCGGAGCGCTTTCAGCTATCAAAAAGATAACATCAACTAAATCGGATCAATTTCTCATGCTGATCCTTTTTTAAGTGCCTTGCGGCACTTAAAACTCTTGCTGAATAAAACTTTCGCGAATAGTTCCCGTAATATTTATTCGTTTATTTTTTGTCACCAATAAATGCCAGTATTTTCTGCGTTTCTTCCGGATAAATAGCAATCCGGTGGGTACGCACCAGGTATGGCACCTGCTTCTCGCCATGAGACGAGGCCACCGAAATAACGCTCGAAGGCTTTAAAGGCATATGACAGTCAATACAATTATTTTTTATCGCAGCCCCTAATTTTGGTGCCATTTTGCAAAAGTTATGATTTGCCTCGTTATGGCAATTCATACATTTTTGTGAATACAGCGCCAGATTGGTACTTTGATTTTTATGCACATCATGACAGGTGGTGCAATCCATATTGCTCATCAAAAAACACTTGCTAAAACCAAGCAATCCGTTCTGATTACCATGCACATCCAACGTAGCCGGGTTAGGGTTTTCTGTTAAAAAATGAGGTTCCTTAAATTTTGACAGTGTATCGCCCATCTTAAACACAAAAGACGATCTCATAAAAACATCTTTTCCGCTGCCATGGCAAACCGCACAGGCATCCAGCTTTTGCGAACGCGTTAATGATGAAAACTTAACGATATACCTCGCCTGTTTTTCTTCCGGAAACTCTGTATGAAAATTAACGTGGTTTGCACCAGGCCCATGGCAGCGCTCGCAATCAATCCCCAATATCATTGATTGCGGATCAAACTCAACTTTCCGGTTTTGCAAATCAATATCAGGCTGCGGTATTTCTTTGATGTATGAGCTATGGCATTCAAAACATCTGCGTAAAATGGGCCTTTCAAAATCGGCATTATCGCCGGCATAACCAGGGCTGTTTGTCCAGCTGTGTAAAGCGCTGAAGTATGACATCGGCAACTCAAAAATCTGCTTGCCCTTCCAGTACAAATAGGTTTCAGCTTTAACACCGCCAAAAGTAATATCAAAACGATGGGCATCCAGTTGTTTACCATCAAGGTAGGCCACCTGGTAAACGCCATCTTTACGTTTTTCCATTACTACCTTTAGCCTAGGGTTTAGGTCGACTGTATTTTTGCCTTTCAAAAAGCTACCGTGTATGCTGTTTACATCAGCAATTCGTGAACTTTGAAAATGAGCCGTGTGGATGTATGAATTATAAACATCTTGATGGCATTTAATGCATTTATCGGAACCCGCATATACCGGGTCGCGCGGATCTGCTTTTTCCTTGTTAAAACATTGCGTTAACAATGTGCTTAACGGAATTAAAAGAAAAATAAAAAAGCAAATATTCTTAGTTTTCATCACTTCACACTATCAAAGCTACCACTTATAGGTAGCAACAGCACCAGCATTTAAAGTAGTGGTTACTATTTTCGAATTAAATTTAATATTAAATGCCTGCGCATTGGTAGCCGTGTTTAAAACAATCAACACTTTTGAGCCATCTGGATTTTTAAAGGCCACGTTGGGTAAAGTTGTATTAACATCCGAAGCTATACGCACCGCGCCCGGCCTTACAAATTTAGACGCATGAGCTATAATGTAATAAGATACATTGCGCGATATAAACGAGCCTATAGTTAAAGCGCCCTGGCAGGTTGAACATCCGCCGCTGGTATGCGGACCAAAATTAGGATCAGAAGCTAGGTTCCATTCAATCACATTTTTGCACCAGTTACGTGTGGCGCCAATAATAATATTATTCAGATGCCAGGCAAGGTCGCCGCTAAACGAACCTGTTGAAGCAGTATATATCTCGGTAAAATAAAGGTTCTTATTAGGATATGCAGTATGCACCGGTGTTAAGGCACTAATATCACCCGCGTATAAGTGAAATGCAGATCCATCAACGTATTGATAGGCTGCCTGATCGGCCAAAATGGTTAACGGATAATCGGTTCTGTCTGCATTGTGGTCGTATACAATAATTTTAGTAGTTAAGCCTGCATTTGTGAAAGCTGGCCCAAGGCTATTTTTTACAAAATTGTCCTCTTCAGTTGGCTGCATAACCATACTTGGGTTATTGTTAGCATTCAGCGGCTCATTTTGCGGGGTTATTGCAGTAACAGTAATACCCTGTTGCTGCATAGCCTGTATATATTTTACAAAATACTGGGCATATACATTATAATAGGCTGTGTCTAAACTTCCCTGGCTAAAGCTATTGTTGCTCTTCATCCAGCTGGGAGCCGTCCACGGGGTTGCTATAATTTTTATAGATGGATTTATAGCGAGTATCTTTTTCAGAATGGGTATCAGGTCTGTTTGCTCCATACTGATGCTAAAATTTTTCAGGTTAACATCGGTACCTGTTGCGTCTGTTACGTCATCATAAGTAAAATCACTTGCGCTTAAATCAGATGCACCAATGCTTATTCTTAAATAACTGATACCAATACTTGTACTATCAGTACCAAAAAGTTCGGTTAGTAAGGGGCCTTGTTGCGCTGTAGGCAATTGGTTTATCAAAGTTGCACTGCCACCGGTTAATGCAAACCCAAAACCATCAATTGATTGATAGGTTTGTGTTGTATCAACGTTAATAGTAGGATTTTGATTGGTTGAAGTACCAAATAATAAACTGATGTTTTGTTTTTGCAGTAGCGATTGCCTATCAGGCGTGGTAAGCCACATGCTTACATCAGTTTTAACAGGAGTTACCGGGGTAACAGGATTAACCGGCTGCACACCACTTGTTGATTTTTTACTACAGCCAATAGCCGCAGCAAGAAAAACAAAAAGCAAGGAGCTGGCCACTAAAAATTGTTTGTTCTTTACTTTCATGGCTGTAATTTTAACAGGGGTGTTAAATGGAAAAAGAGTCTTCAAAACAAACCCCGCAAGCTAAAGCTCGCAGGGTTTGCATAAAGATTATTGATTAATAACCAGGGTTTTGTTTAATTTTTGAACCGTTAGTTGTTTCATTTAACGGAATAGGTAAAATTTCGTTTTTGTTGGCAGTAAAACCTTTAAAGCCTAAAACGGTTGGCGCTTGTCCCCAACGTACCAAATCAAACCAACGGTGGCCTTCTGTTGCCAGCTCCAAACGGCGCTCGTTATAAATATTGGCTAATGTTGCAGGTACTGATGGTAAACCAACTCTTGCACGTACCGCATCTAATAATGCTTGCGCGCGGCCAGTATTTGTGCCTGCATTTACTAACGCTTCAGCTTCCATCAGGTAAGTATCAGCTAAACGGATCTCGATATAATCGTTTGGCCAGTTTAAGTCGATAATACCGGTTGTTACCACATTTTTCAGTAACGGAGCATATTTTTGAATAAAATAGCCAGTGTTCTGGTAGCTCGGTGAATAAGTAGTATTGGTAGCCTTTGTTAAGCTGTCAATATTAGCAATGGTATAAGGATACCTTGGATCACCTTTCATCGCTGCCACTAATTGGGTGCTTACAGGATTAAAGCCATAGCCACCGCTATAGTATAACGGACCACCATAGCTTCTCGGACCAACCATTTGAACATAGATGTTTGATTTAAACTGATCCCAGTTGCTCCAACTATAGTTTTGCGTACCCGAGTGAACCAATTCAAAAATAGATTCGCTGTTAAACTTATTTTTAGGGTCAAAAATATCGCCGTAATTAGCTAAAAGCTGATATCCATAAGTACTTGTACCACCCGGAGTTCCGTTTACAGTAGCCAAGGCAGCTGCAGACTGAGTCCATTTTTGTTCGTAAAGATAAACTTTACCCAACAATGCCTGAGCAGCACCCTGTGTAACACGGCCGTCTTCGGCAGCTATAACAGTTGGAGGTAAATCAGCTATTGCCGTTGTTAAATCTGCTTCAATTTGAGCATAAACAGCAGCAGGTGTAGCTTGTGTTACCGTGTAAACCTGTGCAGTTGTTAACGGGGTTAATATTAATGGCACATTTTTAAATAACCTAACCAGGTCAAAATAATAGTGTGCACGTAAAAAGCTAGCCTCGCCAGTATATCTTTTTAAAAGATCAGCGCTTAAACCAGGTACAGTAGGCAATGCCTGTAACAATACGTCGGCACGGTTAACACCCTGAAAGTTAATAGCCCAAAACTGATCTTGCGGACCAACAGAAGGGTTCAGCGTGTAATTGTTAAATACCTGCCATTGGTTTACGTCAGATGAGCTACCGCCACCCGCAACGCAATCATCAGAGCCAGCGTTTAAAGCACCAAGCGGATCAGAATAGGTATTATCAATACCTCCGGTTTCTGTAACCAAAGGATCATAAGCTGCCACAACTCCCTCAAGGGCCTGTGACGGGTTAGCATAAAAATTTGAACCTAAAAACTCGCCTTTTGGCTGCAGTTCAAGGAAAGATTTCTTACAGGAGGCAACTACTCCGACAACTCCTATAAGGGAAATAGCTACATATTTAAAATATTTTCTGTTCATTTTCTTTAAATCTTAAAAATTTACAATGTAATATCAAGGCCAGCCATAAACGTGCGTGCCTGAGGATAAATACCCATATCTACACCAAATTGGTTGTTATTGCCGATACCAACTTCCGGATCATAACCTTTGTAACCGGTTATGGTTACCAGGTTGTTACTGCTGATAAAGAATCTTACTTTTTGTACGTCAGCTGCTTTAACCCATGCACTTGGCAATGTATAGCCTATTTGCAAAGTTTTGATGCGGAAATAAGCACCGTTTTGCAGATAGAAGTTTGAAGGATTGGTAAAGTCGCCGCTACCTGTAGGGTCGGTTACTGTTAATGCAGGATAATTGCTGTTTGCATTTGTTGGAGTCCATGCGTTTAACGCAGCAGCCGGGTAGTTAGCCGTAGGGATATCTAAACGACGGTATGCCTGGAAAATTTTGTTGCCCCAAACACCTTGTCCAAATATTTTAATATCGAACTGTTTGTAATTAGCGTTAAAATTAACACCATAAGTAAATGTTGGCAGTGGGTTACCTAAGAAAGTACGGTCATTGGCATCAATTTTACCATCACCGTTAATATCGGCCCATTTAAAATCACCAGGTTTCGCGTTTGGCTGTATTAATTGGCCGCTTTTGTTGGTATAAGCATCAATTTCAGCTTGTGAGTGGAACACGCCCAGTTCTTCAAAACCATAGAACTCGCCATATGGCTGTCCTGGTGTTACACGGCCAATTTCGTAGCTGTTGTCACCTTGTAACGATCCTGTTTTTTGGTACTGTATCTGGTTACCCAATGAAGTAACTTCATTATGATTGTAAGAAATGTTACCACCAACGCTGTAATGAAAGTCACCAATTTTATCGTTGTAATTTAATTCTAACTCAACACCTTTGTTTTCCATGTTGCCGATGTTAGCAAACGGAGCAGTAGCAAAACCAGCATATGAAGGAAGCTGAACCGGCTCAAGCATTCCATCAGTTAGTTTTTGATAAACATCAAAAGTTACATTTAAGTTATGCAATAAAATTGCGTCAAAACCAATGTCGGCTGTTTTGGTTTCTTCCCATTTAAGGTTGGGGTTAGCCGGAGCATTAGGGCTGTAGCCAATGTTCAAAACCTGTCCGCTACCAAATACATAATTGTGTCCGCTACCAATTGTTGAGGTATATTCAAACGGATTTAATGCCATTTCGTTACCTACAACACCGTATGAACCACGTATTTTCAAAAAGTCAACAAATGAATTTTTAGGGAACCAGTTTTCTTTTGAAATTACGTAACCAGCTTCGGCTGATGGGAAGGTACCATAAATATTATCACTACCGAACTTTGAAGATCCGTCATGACGAACAACGCCTGAGAACAGGTATTTGCCATCATAATCATATTGCAACCTTGCAAAGGTAGACGCCAGATGATATGGCTGACTGTCGCTGCCATTAGCAATGGTATTAGCTGCCGGTAATGAAAAATTAGGAGAAGCCTGGCTAAAAGTGTTAACCGGTTCGCCAATAAATGTACCACCTAATGTACTTCCGCTTTCTTCCTGTGCGCTTTGACCAATTAAAGCAGTAAAGTTGTGCTTTCCGAATGAACGGGTGTAAGTAGCGGTATTATCAATATTCCAGGTAAAGTTTCTGTCATTTTCTAAGTATTGTGACGTATTTGACAGGTTACTTGTACTTGAATTTAAGTAATAAAGCGGTGTAAATGAATCACTGCCGTAATATGCTTGTTTAGCACTGATTTGCGACCTGATTTTTAACCCTTTAATAGGAGCAATTTCAATAAATGCATTACCCAACAGGTTAGTTGCATAGTTGTAATTTCCTAACTGTGTTTGCAAATAAGCCAGTGGGTTGGTTATTTCCTGTCCAACATAAGGCGATATACCGTAAAGCTGTCCTTGTGCATTTCTAACTGCATACGGGTTAGCGTAATCTGATGGATTTGGAGAAGCAGCAGGGTTATTTTGTATTACAGGTGTAATAGGATCAAGGTTCAAAGCTGAACTTAGCGGACCACCAAATACACTGTTGTCATTTAAACTGTTCTGGCTGTGAGTATAAGTATAAGTAAAATTTTCACCCAGAGTTAACCATTTTTTTGCTTTGTAGCTGGTATTTGCAGTAAAGGTAAATTTCTTATAGTTTGAAATTTGCGGATCAATCACACCATCCTGATCCAAATAACCAAATGAAGTATAATAGTTAACATCATCTGTAGCGCCGCTGATACTTAAATTATGGTTTTGTATCATAGCGTCAGAAAAGATTTCATTTTGCCAGTTGGTACCAACGCCATACGATGCCGGGTTTGAGAAAACAGGTACATAAGCATTTCCCTGGTCTCTTGCATCATTCGCGGCCGCTTCATTTCTTAAAGTTGCATATTGCTCGGCATTAGTTAACTGGGGTTTGCTAACTGGGTTTTGATAACCTACATAGCCATTATAGCTAACTTTTGCTGCACCTTTTTTTCCTTTTTTGGTAGTAATTAAAACTACACCGTTTGACGCACGTGAACCATAGATTGCTGCAGAAGCGTCTTTCAAAACGTCAATGCTTTCAACATCATTTGGGTTAATATTATCAATACCACCGTTATCAACAACAACTCCGTCAATTACATATAACGGATCGCTATTGTTGATAGAAGTAATACCCCTAATTCTGATGGCGGGTGCTGCGCCTGGCGCTCCTGAACTTTGTATAACATCTACACCAGAAGTTCTTCCCTGTAGCGCATCATCAATACGGGTAACTTGCTGATCCTGAACATCACTTGCTGATACGTGACTTATCGCACCTGTTACAACCGCTTTCTTTTGCGTACCGTAACCTACAACCACCACCTCATTTAAACCTTTAACAGCTTCAACTAAAGTAATGGTAATAGAGGTTTGAGCACCTACAGTAACATCTTTTGTATTGTAGCCGATGTATTGCACCTCCAATACAGCTTGCGGACCGCTTACATTAAGTTTAAAAGCACCGTTTATGTCGGTTGTGATACCGTTGGTTGTGCCTTTTTCAACTACAGATGCACCAATAATAGCAACTCCGGTTTCATCAACAACTTTACCAGTAACCGGGATGCCCGCAACTGCTTTTATCGAAGTTGTTCCCGGCACTATTGTTACCGAACCGTCAGCATTAGCAGTTATAGTGTTTGCATCAGCTTTCCCTAAAACTATCCTGTCTTTTAATACTTCGTAATCAATCCCGTTGTTTTTAAACACCTGGTCAAGAACCGTTTTAAGTGATTGATTTTGAAAATCTACAGTTACTTTTTTCGAGAAATCGATTGCGTCTTTGCTGTAAATAAACTTAACGTCGTTATTTTTTTGCAAATAGTTTACTACATCAAGCAATGTTGTGTTGCTTAGTGATATGTTAACTGTTTTGTCAAGTACATCCTGAGCCTTTAACGGGCTTGAATAAGCAAAACTGCTTAGTATGGCCGCTATCAGGATTTGGCTAAATGTAATCTTCATGATTTTATACCAAAGAATGGGCTTTCGTATACCAAAATTCATATATTTGTTATGTTTCTATGTTAAAAATGAGACAATTAAAGCCCTAACACCTATTATGGTGTTCATTGTGAGGGGGCTTGACTTTTGAACTTAGGAGTGCTCGTAACACTTCTAAGTTTTTTGTTTTCAGGTGCCTTGCACCGTTTTATGGGTAATATCTATTTTTGTAATTTCTTTCGCATAGTTTAATATTAATTGGTTAAGTAATTGGTTTATTCAAGATCAATCCCGTTATTCTTTATTTCGTAATTTATATTCAGCGATTTCTTTAATGCTTCCAATACATCCGGAAGGTTAAAACCAGCCATATCAGCATTTAAAATATACCTGTTAAGCCTGTCGTTTGTAATTTTTATGTGTGCATGAAATTTGGCATTCAGTACAGGTACAATTTCCCGCAATTGCTTATTGTCGAATGATAAATCAACCCGCTTCCATATCTGCAGCGTAGGTTCATCTACCGTTACTTCAGGCTTTAAAATCTGCTGATCCACCAGGTAAATAACTTTTTGATGCGGATATAACATCACCTCGTCTTTTTCCGGGCTTGTTGATATTTGTTTACTATTCTTTGACTTTTTTCTGCTTACAGAAACCTTCCCGGTAAGTACAGAAACCTCGGCCATGTTACTTTTATCATTGTCGTTCACCAGGAAACTGGTTCCCCAAACTTTGGTAATAATGGAACGGCTGTTAATAATAAAGGGGTGCTGGGGATTTTTTGTTACTTCAAAAAAACATTCGCCCGATATGCTTACATTTCTTGATTTACTGCCAAAAATGCCCGGGTAACTCAATTTAGAGTTTGGACTTAACCAAACAGCACTATTATCGGGCAGGGTAACTTTATAAATCTGGCCAGAATTATTGGTGATGGATACTAATTGGCTGGAACCTGAATCGGCCGCCAGCAGCATTTTATTTTCCTGGTTCTTATACAAAACCAACAGCCCGGCAAACAATAAAACAGCAGCTGCAGTTATGCTGTACCATTTGCGCAAAATAGAATAGCTTTTTGGGGTAACTGTTACTTCTTCACCGGCGGGGTGGCCAATTTTTAAAAGGATATGATTGTATATCCGCTCCTCTAATTCCTTCTCTTCAAACAAACTCATGCCAGAAACATGATCATCATCATATTCAAACGAATGATACCATCTTTTTACAGATGCTATTTCAGCTTCAGTGCATTCGCCATTAATATACCTTTCCAGTAATTCAACGGGTATAAGTTTCTCCATGAAAAGAAAATAATTTTTGGTTTATAATATACTTGACGAGTAAAAAGCACCTATCCCCTACTCCACTTGAAAATATTTTTATTATTTATTTAAACAAGATGATAATCAATACCATAAGGTAATGATCCAGGCCAACCCGTAGTTTTTTGAGGGCTTTAGTAAGATGGTTTTCAACAGTTTTTTCGGAGATGCCCAGGTGAAGGGCTATTTCTTTATTGGTTTTATGCTCATTACGGCTCAGTTGGTACACCGAGCGGCACTTGTCGGGTAGCTGATTAATTTCGGCCTCAATGGTATAGGTTAAATCTTTCAGCATTATTAAATCTTCCGTTGAATTATCGGTTTCAGAGTGTATCACCTTAAAATTCTCCCGGTATTTCTCCCTGATCTGTTCTTTGCGGTATTGATCAATTACCTGGTTAACAACGGCCAAATGCAGGTATCCACCAATCGTGGTAGTAATTTGAAGCGAATGTCTTTTAAGCCAAAAGTTTGCAAATATCTCCTGCGTTATTTCTTCGGCCAGTTCTTTACTCTTTAAACGCTTATAAGCCTCGCCATACATTTTTTTCCAATAACGGGTGTATATCTCCTTAAATGCACTAAGCTTATCCTGCTTTAGCAGCAAAAGAATTTCGTCATCAGAAAGCTCAGTAAAATCGCCCATTAATTATCAATAGTTGTTAACGCGATATCGACATCACATTAAAGCACCTACAAAACTCAAAAAAAAACAGTTAACAATCAAGCCCATTTTAAATGCCATCCACTAATTCTATTATTAGGGCAACTTTTTAAATAAGATACTTTTTTAGCTGATAAACATTTTAAAGCTTCCCGGCGCACATGTTTATCCGGGCTTTCAAAGCAGAATTCACCTTAAATTAACAATGTAAATATAACACCTACTGTTAGTTACAAAACAGACTTTCACTTTCATAATCGACAATTTAATTCTGATTTATAGGTAGATATACAACCACAGGTTGTTGTTACTTTTTTCAAAATCCTATATTTTTTATTCCCGCTGTATTGTTAGCCCTTGTAAAATGACTTTAATATTAAGGAGTATTTTTTTTGTTACAATAAAACATCAGCTACCTAAATTAAAAAAGCCGCTTCATGATATACATGAAACGGCCTTCTCAGATATTAAAAACTAAACTAAACTAAACTATTGGGCATCCCACCAAACACGTCCGCTCAATACGTCCCCGCCGGGAACAGCATTATGAGCAGCGGTATAGTTTGTTGGGTTGTTAGCAGCTTCAACCAATGGATAAGGGAAACGGCGCGGAATAGTACCGTTTGTAGCGTTACCAGGGTATACAACAGGAGTTAAGCTAGGATAGTTTGTCCTTCTCCAGTTGCTCCATGATTCGTAAAAATCCATCATGGTATTGGTAAGCACCCAATATTGGGTATTAATCATATTTAAACCTGTTTCACCTGCAACATAAGGATTAGCAGCTACATAAGCAGCAGCCGCAGATTGCGAAACAGTAGCACCCGGATCATACTCAGACAAATAGGTAATAGCAGCTTCAACACCATTAGCATAATGTGTTGCGGCGCTACCGCCAAGGCCAAAACGCTCGGCTGCGTCAGCCCATAAAAGCTCTGACTCGCCGTAGGTAAATATAAATGTAGGTGAACCCATTTGAACCAGGTAAGTACTTGGTGAAGAGTAATCGCCAAGGGTAGTAAAACCAGGGGCTGATCCTAATGTTAAACCCGGTGTACCGCTAAGGTCATAACCATTTGGCTGTCCTTTTTGGTCGGCCGGAGTTGCGTCGCCACCAGCAACACCAATGGTACCATTAGTAACCGAAATTACTGCTAAACGTGGATCATTGGTTGATTTTAACTCATTGATAAAGGTTTGTGACCATTTTACATAAGTATTTTCCGGCCCGCCTTGTAATACCTGGCTAACACGGTTAACCGTTGGACGGCCACCTGTTGGATCATGTAAAAGGAATGCATCGTCAGAATTAGCCGACATTGTTTTGCCAACAAGGGTTGTTACAACTGATTTTGCAGTTGCAGGGTCAACCTTGCTTAAACGCATAGCTACACGTAGCAACAGGCTGTTGCCAAAACGTTGCCATTTGCCAATATCACCATGATAAATTGCATCACCGGTTGGAATATCGCCCGTAGGGTTCAATTTTGAAGTTGCATCCTGCAGTTCAGAAATTAAACTGGTGTAAATAGCTTGTTGTTTGTCATATACCGGGAATAATATTTTTCCGTAATAACCTTCACCTGCTTGTGAGTAAGGCACATCACCATACAAATCGGTGATACGTTCAAATATCAACACCTTCATAATTCTGCCAATCTGATGCAGGTTATTGTATTTTGCTACGCCATCAGTAGTAGTAACCATATCCACAATTGGTTTTACCTGCTCAGAATAAGCACCATCGGCGCCATTATCACTCTGCCAGTAAGCAGCAGTGTACTCTGGATTGGCCAGGTATTTATCACCTGCCCAATAGCCAATTGAAGTAGCGAAACCCTGAATCATGTCAGAGCAATAAATTAAATCTGCACGCCAGGTATCATAACTAAAATCCTGACTTCCGGTATAATCCAACTGAGCCGTGGTTAACAAGTAATTCGGATCAAAATTGGTTGCGCTAAATGCAGTTGGGTCAGTATTTAATTTATCAAAATTTTTGGTACAGCTTGAAGCCAGGAATAAACCCATAGTTAGCAAGCCGCTATATATCAATTTCTTTTTCATTTTAATTAAAATTAATTGTTATTAAAATTTAACATTAAGGTTTATTCCATAGGTTCTGGTAGGTAACTGATCACCCAACTCCAAACCTTGCGATATTGCTCCGTAACTTGCTTCAGGATCAATGTCAGTTGTTTTCTTCATGATGTAAAATAAATTACGACCAACCAAACTAACATTTATGCCCTGTATGGCATTATGGAACATTGAAGCAGGGAAATTATAACCCAATGTTATTTGACGGAACTTGATAAAGCTTCCATTTTGAACAAATAAGCCTGAAACGTTATTACCTAAAGTGGTATAGTAATTTTCGGCTGTAGTAACACCACCCGGCCCAAATCCGGTGGTACGGCCAGGTAAGGTAGCTTTTGATAAACCATCTTCGTAAGCATAGTATTCAGTTCCGGCAAATACCTTACCGCCCAACTTACTATCTATCAGGAATGACAGATTAACATGGCCAAAGTTAAATTCGTTATTAAAACCGCCTGTCCATTTTGGGTTGGCAGAGCCATAATTTTTTAATGCCCCCTGTACCGGGATACCTGTAGCCGGATCGACAACTATTTTGCCATTTGAATCATATTTATAATCAAATGCTTCAACCTGGTTAGCAGCTTTGCCAACAACGTCTGATAAAAAGCCGTTTCCTGTACGTGAAGTAGCAACTGGTAACGATGATTGACCTGCAGCTAATGCTAAAACAGTATTGGTATTTTCAGCAAAATTTAATGAAGTTGTCCAGGTAAAGTTCTTCGTTTTAACAGGTACTCCTGTAATTAAAACTTCGACACCTTCGTTTCTGATTTTACCGATATTTAACACCGCACCCTGGTAACCTGAAGTAATTGAGGCAGGAGCCGGTACAATTTCGTTTTTCGACAGCTTATTATACCAGGTAACATCAAAGCTTAAACGGTTGTGCAAAGTATGTAACTCTGTACCAATTTCAAGCTCTGAAGCGTCTGATGGCTTAAGTTGATCGTTTGGTGTTGAGGTATTGGTGATAGTACCAAGTGGCATACCATTTAACTGTACCGGTGATAAACCATAATTTAACAGTGTTTGGTATGGTGATGTAGCGGCTCCAACATTTGCCCAACCTGCTCTTAATTTTCCAAAATCAAGCCATGTTGGTTTCCAAAGTTCAGTAAATACGAATGATCCGCTCACCGAAGGGTAAACGATATTCAATTTATTATTAGGTGATGCAGATGATGCTAATGTTGAGAACCAATCAGAACGTGCAGTACCATCTAAGTATAAAAATGACTTATAAGAAAGATCTAAAGTTCCGTATAATGAGTTTACATCAAATTTATCGTCAGCATAGGCTATTGATTTTGAAACAGTGTTTCCGATGGTATAAACATAAGGAATTACAAAACCAACACCAGATTCTGTAGTTGACTCAATGGCGCTTTTTCTAAGGTTACCACCAACGTTTGGAGTAATAGTGAAATCATGATTTACTTTAAAAGGTTTACCAATCAGGAAATCAGTATTTAACTCAGAAACGTTATCATATGTTTCACCCAAATTCTGGAATGCCTGAGCGTAATATGCTGTTCCGGTAGGAACTATGTCGGTATAACGTTCTGTATAGTAATCTTCGCCTATACGTACCTGTGCAAATAAACCGTTGTCAAAAGTATAACGTGCACTTGCAGACCCGATAATACGGTTGCGGCTGCTATTATTCACAAAATTATATGCGGCAAACCATGGGTTGGTAGCATAATTATTATTGGTGAACTGTAATTCGTTACCAGCAGCGTTAGTACCTTTGGTTTGAGGGCTAAGGGTATTTACATTGATACTGGTTGGTAAAAATGTAACCTGATAGCTTGAGTTACCCGGACCATCACCCAAGATAGGTCTGTTTTGAGCGTCATCGCTGATGTAGTTAACATGCGCATCGATTGTCAATCTTTTTATCGGACTAAAGTTTCCTGAAAAATTAAAGTTCCTTCTGTCATATCCTGAGTTAGGGGTTGGCGCCTCATTGTGCAAGTCGCTTGCCGAAAAACGGATTGATGCCAGATCGTATGCTTTACTGAAAGATAAAGTATTGGTAAAGGTACTTCCTGTGCGATAAAACTCACTAAAGTTATCTTTTTGTGCAGTATACGGGCGTGATACGCCATCAAACTGAACTACTGAAGAACCATCAAGCGGCGCGCCCCAACTGTCGCTACCCGAATTGAATGCTGATGTGGCATCAGTTGGCTTTAGGCCCTGCGCACCGTTACCGTATTGATATTGAAAATCAGTAGGGTTAATTACACTTTCAAAAACGTAGTTTGAACTGTACTCCACGGTACCTTTGCTGCTACCTGTTTTGGTTGTGATTAAAATAACACCATATTTTGCTCTTGATCCGTAAAGAGCAGCTGCTGCTGCACCCTTAAGTACCGAAATAGAGGCAATGTCGTCAGGATTCAAGTTACCGATACCGTCGCCCTGATCCGGTGAGTTTGAATATTGACCGCCGCTATTCATTGATAAACCTGCAATTTCAGTATTATCAATGTTGTTAATAGGTACGCCGTCAATTACGTATAAAGGTTGGGTAGAGCCGCTCAAGCTGGCTGCACCACGTATATTAATATTTACAGATGAAGCGGGACCGCCTGCTACTGTAGATACATTTAAACCTGCTACTTTACCTTCTAACTGGTTAGCAAAGTTTACTTCTTTAGCAGTATTCAGTTCATCTCCTTTTATTTCAGTAACTGAATAACCAACTGCTTTGCGTTCTTTTTTAACACCAAGAGCAGTAACTACCACTTCGCTTAACTGTTTTGAGTCTTCCTCCATTTGTACAGTTATGCTGGTGCCGGTAACAGTTACTTCTTTTTTCAAATAACCCAAATAGGTTAATACAAGCACATCGCCAATGTTTGCGTCAATGCTGAATTTACCGTTAATGTCTGTTTGAACTCCTTTTGTAGAACCTTTTACCACTACGCTTACTCCAATTATAGCCTGGCCTGTAGCATCACGTACAAAACCGGTAATTGGAATAGCATTGGCGCTGCTACTACCATCGGTAGCCGAAAGTTTAGGAATATCCTGTTCATTGGCTGCAACACCTATATAGTTGCCAACCATTTTGTATTTAAGATGAGTTGTGTTCTGCAATTCAGCAATCACATCAGCGAGTGATTTATCTGTTAAATGCAGGGTAATAACCGGCAACTGTTTTATAACCTGTTCATCATAAACAAAGGTTACGTTTGCCTGTTTTTCGATGTTTTTAAATACCTGTTTTACACTGGCTTTAACAACATTTACATTTACTTCCTGGGCCCGGGTTCCGGTCGCCATCAGGAGCGATGTACAACTTATTTGTATGCCGATAATTATTGTAGAAATGCGCATGCATTTTTTGAGTATGGGCAATACTTTGCCGTAAAAATTTATCATATTTGTAAGGGTTTAATATTCAAGTTAAACTAACAGCCTGGCGTATATGGGTCTCAAGCATATATACACAGGCCAATCTCATTTCCGGGGACATTTGCCGTGTCTCCGGCTTTTTCCTTTCTTAGCTGCTAAGTAGGGTGTATCTTATTTAATCACTACTGTACTGTCATTGGCTATTTGATAATTAAAATGTTTGGTGAAACTTAGAATTTCCATAATGGTATCCAATCGTTGATTACTCAGGGTTATGGATATGCGTTCGTCAAGCAGCTTTTTATCAGCTACCTGTATATGTGTGTTATACTGTTTTTCTATCGCCTTAAATACATTATCCAGGTTTTCCTGATCAAAAACCAATGGGCTTTTGCACCATAGATTAATTACAGGATCGGGCGTGGTGCCCTTTATAAATTGGTTGGCCATTTTATTTAAAACAATTTCTTGTTTTGGCAACAGCATTACCGCAGGCTCATTAGCATGGCCCGGCCGGGTAACACCTACTTTACCGGTAATAACATTTACTTTGGTCATACCCTCTTTTGCATATGCCCGCACATCAAATGAAGTACCTAGCACCGTAATATTCAGTGTTCTGGTTCGTACCACAAACGGATGATTGTCTTCATGCTTTACATCAAAAAATGCGCGGCCTTCTATTAATTCCACTTCGCGCAGCTTGCCTTTAAAGCTTTTGGGATATTTAAATGTAGTATGTGCATTCAGCCAAACAGATGAGCCGTCGGCCAAGGTTATCCGGGTTATTTTTTGCGTAGTTAAATTTACCAGCTCCGTATTATTGGATTCGGTTTTGCCGCCCAGGTTGTTATAAAGTACAATTCCGCCAAAAATAAAAACTATGGCTGCAGCAGCCGCGCTCCATTTAAGCATGCGTACAACCGTGCCTTTTTGCTTGCTGGCTGCTTTATTGTTTTTAAGCTGATGACGCATTATTTCGGAGTGAAGATTTTCATATATCCTCATTTTCACATCAGCCTCAGATTCATCGGCAGAGACAACTTCAAACTGATCACCATCGTGAACAGCATCGTACCACTGATCAAGCAATGCCTTTTCCTGTGGTGTTGCTGTACCTGTCAGATACTTTTTTGCTAATTGTTTCAACTCATTCCTGTCAATCGGAGCCATTTTATTGCATTTTTATATATAGAGTATATTTAATGGCAAATACCCTTGCTTTTTTTTGAAACTTTTTAAAAAAATTTGAAAAGTATGTGTAAAAACAACACTAAGTAGGATAAAAAACAGTAAAAAATGAGCGAAACAGCAGAAAAAAAGGCCAATTTTTAGTTAAAAAGGTCGATAAAGATCAAAAACAGCAAAAAATCACTCATAGATGCACCCAAACTGCCCCGTATGGTACGTAAAGCCTTTGTCAAATGCCCCTCTGCTGTTTTTTGCGAGATGTTTAATTGTTCGGCTACATCGGAGAGTGACATATCCTGCAACTTATTATATTGAAAAACGAGGCGGCATTTTTCGGGTAATTTATTTGAAAGATTCAGAATGATCTCCAACAATATTTTATTGTCAACATCAATCTCAGCAATATCACCGGCACTTAAAACACCCAATGCATTTTCGTTTTCTTTGAGTTGTTTTTCTTTGGCACAATGACGGTATACTGCGTAGCGCGTCATGGCGGCGAGGTACTGGGTTAATGATTGTATAACCAACGACTCCCTTTTTTTCCAAAGCACAAGAAACACTTCCTGTACAATTTCCTCAGCACTATCAGTATCCTTCAGCAGCTTATAAGCTATATAATATAGTTTATTCCAGTACCGATTGTAAATTTCGGTGAATGCTGGTTCGTTCCCATCTTTGAGCAGATCGGTTAAGGCCTTATCATCAAGTATTTGAATAGCGCTCATTAGGGGTTTACTGAGAACGAAAATAATATAAATTTAATAAAAAAGTAATATTTGTATTAAAAATTACAACGCTAAGTTGCATATTTTTTAGCAAAATTCACAACAGAAATATAATTGGAAAATTTATTTTTTACCAAATAAAATTTGGCATGCCATGTCATTGGTTTTTTTATTCATCAGCCGTATCACATTTTCCCCAAATTTACCAAACTACACTTCTCAAAACAACGCCATTATCCCCATATTAAACTAATATTAAATAAATATATCCTAATACGACATTACTTTCTCCCAATTTGCCCATCCGGCATTTTTTTTGATATGTTAAAAGTATCCAAAAAAAAACCGCAATCGTTTTAATTTCGTTAATAATGCTAAAGGGTTTGATATGTTTAGTACAGCACAAAAATCGATGAGCGATATAAAGACTCAGGAAATAATCGGTAATATCAGAAAGATAAGAGAGTTCAGGAACTACACGCAGGATTATTTGGCCGCAAAACTTAATATTTCGCAAAATGCCTACAGTAAAATTGAGTTGGGTTATAGTAGTATTACATTGACCAGGTTAATTCACATTGCCGAAATTCTGGAAATTTCACTTGTTGAACTGATTAATTTTAGCGGAGAAGATGTTAGTTTTATAAAACTAACAGAAAGAGCTTCATAAGGGGCTTAAAGCTTGTTTAATTCTTCAATAAGCAATTTGCTTACTTCGTTAAAATAACGACTTACACCAAAGCCCATTACGCTTTGTATGCCACGGGTGGCATTGGTTAGGAACACTTCATCTGCCTCATACAAAATTTCGGGGTTTATTTGTGCTTCGGTAACGGGGATATTAATTTTTTTTGCCAGGTCAATAATTACCTGCCGCATTACCCCTTCTACGCATCCTTCGCTCAAAGCCGGGGTATACAAATGATTCTGATACCACACAAAAACGTTCGAGCTGCTTGCCTCGCACAAAAAACCATGCTGGTTCAGTAAAAAAACCTCATCCAGCTTGTTTTGGGTTTTATACAGCCCGGCCATCACATAGATAAGCGAATTACATGTTTTTATGTTCGACAGATAATTCGTTGGTTTAGGCAAATCAGCAAAAATATCAACAATAAGCCCCTTGGGATTTAAAAAGTACCGGGGTTCATCCAGCGGGTGCAGTTCCAGCACATAGGCCATCTTATTGCGCAACGGCGTATACAACCCCTCGGCGTCGCGGTATACAGTAAGGCGCAGACGCCCATGTTTAATTTTATTGCGCCGCGATATGTCTTCGCATTTTTCCCTCAAAAACCAGGTATCCATTTGTGAGTAGCCATCGATTTTGAGAGCCTTCATTCCCCTTTGCAGGCGGTCGGCGTGTAGCTCAGCAAATTTAAGCTGGCCCTTCATCAGGCGCATACTCTCAAACAAACCATCGCCATACTTAAACGCCCTGTTGTCTATAGAAACCAGCTTGGTTCCGGCAGGTAATATTTCGCCATTAAAATTAATGAAAACAGGTGTCATGGTTGGAGATTAGAGATCAGAGACCGGAGGTTAGAGATTAGTTTTCTTATTAAACGTAGAAGTATCAAAAAGTTTCATTTTGTATGCCAAGGTTCATTTACCGGATGGATTTTCCTAATCGCTTATCGCTAATATCTAATCACTAACACCCAACCCAGCATATTTACGCCATTTATTTAAAACAGTTTCAAAATCTTTTGGCAAAGGCGCTTCAAACAGCAATTGTTTTTTTAATGTGGGATGCAAAAAACCCAAAATTTGTGCGTGTAAGGCCTGCCGGGGCATCACTTCAAAGCAATTTTCAACAAACTGCTTATATTTATTAAAAACCGTGCCCTTTAATATTTTGTCGCCCCCGTAAGTGGCATCGCTAAATAAAGGATGGCCAATGTGTTTCATATGTGCCCTTATCTGGTGGGTGCGGCCGGTTTCCAGCTGGCATTCAATCAGCGTTACATAATCCATCCGCTCCAAAACACGGTAATGCGTTGCAGACCATTTTCCTTTTTCCGGATCGTCATAAATAGACATTACCCGCCTGTCGTTCACGCTGCGGCCAATATAACCGGTTACGGTACCATCTTCGGGTAAATCGCCCCAAACCAGGGCAATATATTTACGGGTAATGGTGTGGTCAAAAAACTGCTTGGCAAGCCACGTCATGGACCGTTCATTTTTACTGATCAGCAACAGGCCCGATGTATCCTTGTCTATGCGGTGCACCAAACCAGGGCGACCGTCATTACCCGGCAAAGTTGGCAATTGCTGAAAATGGTATACCAGCCCGTTTACCAATGTACCGGTATAATTGTTATAACCAGGGTGCACCACCAGCCCAGCTGGCTTGTTCACCACCAACACATCATCATCCTCATAAACTATATCAAGCGGAATATTTTCAGGATAAACCTCTGTATCGCGCGGCGGATGCGGCAATACAACCGATATTACATCCAGCGGTTTTACTTTATAGCTCGATTTAACGGGCTTTTCATTCACCAGCACATTTTCCAGCTCAATAGCATTCTGAATACGATTACGTGACGCATTTTCAACGCGGTGCATTAAAAACTTATCAATCCGCAATAACGATTGTCCTTTATCAACAATTATACGCAGGTGCTCATATAAATCCTGTTCATCCTGGTCAATTAATTCGTTTTCGTCTGCCATCGGCGCAAAAATACTCGTTTTTTCAAATTATCGATTAATTGTTAAATATGTACCTTTATATCCTCATAATTTTAGCCCTATAATCGTCATTAATGGATATCCATCTCGAAATCTTCAGTCCCGTTCATCAAATTAAAAATAAATTATTTAATGAGCTGGATTTAAAGGTTTTTATAAAGCGGGATGACCTAATACACCCAATTATTTCGGGCAATAAATGGCGAAAGCTGAAATACATTTTGCTAAAGGCAAAAGCTCAAAACAAAACGCACCTGGTAACTTTTGGGGGCGCTTATTCCAATCATTTATTAGCAACGGCAGCAGCCGCGGCTAAATTCGGCTTTAAAGCTATAGGCATAGTGCGCGGTGAAGCGGTTAATAACGATACCTTATTTTTATGCAAGCTGCATGGCATGGAGCTGATATTTACCGATCGGGATAGCTACCGCGATAAACACACCCTGTTTGAAAAATACTTTGGCAATAATGTTGAAGCGTTTTTTATAGACGAGGGCGGTGCGTCGGCCGAAGGCGCCAGGGGATGCAGCGAGCTGGTTAATGAACTGGAGGAAACATACCAGCATATTTTTTGCGCCAGCGGCACTGGCACCACCGCCGCCGGCATTATAAACGGCATAAATGAACATCAGCTATCTACACAATTTAATGCTATACCCGTATTTAAAAATGGTGGATTTATAAAGAACGAAATTGACCGTTTTTTAACTGCACCAGCCGATTATCACTTGCACACGGACTACCATTTTGGCGGATACGGCAAAACCACCCCTGAGCTAATTAAATTTATAAAACAATTTGTAACCGATACGGGGATATTGATTGAACCTGTTTACACCGGCAAAATGTTATACGCCCTATTTGACCTTGCACAAAAAAATTATTTTAAACCCGACGATAAAATACTCGCTATTCATAGCGGCGGTATTTGGGGCTTACTGGGGATGAAAGACAAATTCAGTGATTAGCGGTTGGAGATTAGTTCATTTTATTCAATTAATACTCCTTTTCGCGCGAACTTTTCCGATTTTTCGATTCTCAAAAGCACTACTCTTATCGTCAAATTCCAAAAACCAAAAGTATTTTCAGTACAAAAACCAACTTTAAACAATTTAAAGTTACTTTTTGGCATTTCGGTTCAAAAAGTGCCTAAATTTTGTTTTTAGGGGCTTTTTTAATAAATTTGAAGAAATCAAACCGATATGTATAACCTGCTTGTTTCTCCCGAAAATGTACAGGCTTCTTTGCAGAAGCATGTTTTGGCCGATGGCTTCGACTTAACTTTTGATATGGAAAAAAGTAAGGGTGTTTATATTTACGACGCTAAACATAACCGTACCCTGCTCGACTTTTTTACCTGTTTTGCTTCGGTACCTTTAGGTTATAATCACCCCAAAATGGTGAACGATGAGGAGTTTAAAAAGAACCTGATGCTGGCTGCCTTAACCAACCCATCAAACTCTGATATTTATACAACCCAATACGCGCAGTTTGTTGAAACGTTCGACAGAGTGGGTATACCGGAATATCTTCCGCATGCTTTTTTTATCTCAGGCGGTGCATTGGCTATTGAAAACGCTTTAAAAGTAGCCATGGACTGGAAGGTTCAAAAAAACTTTGAAAAAGGTTATACCAAAGAAAAAGGTTTTAAAGTAATTCACTTTGAGCACGCATTTCATGGCCGCTCGGGTTATACGCTAAGCTTAACCAATACCCAACCAGTAAAAACTAAATGGTTTGCCAAATTTGATTGGCCCAGGGTATCGGTGCCGTACATCAACTTTCCGTACAGCGATAGCAATCACGATGATCTTTTAAAAAGGGAGGCATTGTCAATAGCTCAAATTCAAAAAGCATTTGACGAAAATAAGGATGACGTATGTGCCATTATTATTGAGCCCATACAATCAGAAGGTGGTGATAACCATGTAAGGCAAGAATTTTTAGAACAGCTAAGAAAACTGGCCGACGAAAATGAAGCCTTATTGATTTATGACGAGATACAAACCGGCGTGGGCCTAACCGGCAAATTCTGGTGTCATGAGCACTTTGGCGAACTTGCCCGTCCGGATGTTATAGCATTTGGTAAAAAAATGCAGGTTTGCGGCATACTGGCCAGCAAAAGAGTGGACGAGGTTGAGCACAATGTGTTCAATGTACCATCGCGCATTAACTCAACCTGGGGTGGTAGTTTGGTTGATATGGTTAGAGCCTCAAAAATAATGGACATTATTGAAGAAGATAACCTATGCGATAACGCTGCACAAATGGGCGACTATTTGCAGCAGCAACTGCAAAATATTTCCAACAGCCACCCTATTATCACCAACATACGGGGCAAAGGGCTTTTAACTGCGTTTGATTTCCCTGATAAAGCCAGAAGAGACAAATTTATTCATGAAGGAATGGAGCATAATGTAATGTTCCTGGGATGCGGCGAGCATAGCATCCGTTTCAGGCCGGCACTTATTATTGACAAAAAACATATTGATGACGGCCTAGCAATACTTGAAAAAATAACGTCTAATCTGTAATAAATGTAAAACTTTTGCTACAGTGCCTATTATATAAACTAAAAATAGTCCATTTACTACTTATTGCAAGCTAAAAAAAGCTTATTAACGTTAATTATTAGTAACAATATTAACATATACTATATTTTTACCAAAATAAGCAATATTTTTAATTATTAAGGTTGGTAATTTTGAATGGGCAATACAATTAGTTTACAAAGGCATAATGAGCAAACATATTGAAAAATTAAAAAAACAACTGATAGAAATATCTGAAGTTGTTAATTCATTCCGTTCAGAAGCGGTGCAGGTGAGAGTGGTGGATAAGTTATTGGAAGCACTGCTGGAATCAGAAAAAACTGATGGCGAAGGTGTTGAATTATTTACCAAAAGAGGATACAGGCAAAGGGCAGAAAGCGAGAACGGAGTATACCTAAACGGATCATCCAGACCCGGTAAAAAACCCGGAGCTACCAAAGTATTAAATCAGCTGTTATCGACTGATTTTTTCGATGTGCCGCATTCTATATCATCTATTGCCGAGTACTGCAAGGAAAACTTCGATTCAGAATTTAAAACATCCGAACTTTCGGGCATCCTTTTAAAACTGGCCAACGAAAATAAATTAAGAAGAGAAAGAAGTAACGAGAACAATCGGTTCGAATATGTGAGAACTTAAGATCCGAAAGTATTTTTAGCACGAAAAATATTTAAAGGGGCTGTATCATAAATCATGATCAGCCTCTTTTTATTTGATTATTCGATAAGGGCTATTCCAAATCGATTTAATCGATTGTTATACTACTAATGGCCTTGTCCATAGCGTGTTCTTTTACTGCCTCCACTTTTAATCCTTCTGCACGGAACACCGTCACATCTGTCATACCCAAAATACCAAGGAAAGCTTTCAGATAAGGAGCAACAAAGTCGTTTGCTTTACCCGGACCTTCTGAATAAATACCACCAGAAGACATGGCTACATAAACTTTTTTTCCTGTTACTTTTCCAACAGGCCCACTTTCGTTATACCCAAAAGTTATTCCAGGCCTGGTAACATGATCTATCCAGGCCTTCAGCATGGAATGAATGGTAAAGTTAATCAGTGGTGCGCCAATCTAATTCCAACCGAATTATAAATATCCGGTCAGTAACTACCCTTTTATCTTTCAATGGATTCATTATCGATTGGCTTAAGTTCATAGGCGAATCCCGGTGTCCAGTTTTCATAGCGAAAATAGGACGGCATGAAGTCCGTAAAATGAAAATGCTCAATTCTTTTCTGTTGCTCGTTGATGACACCACTAAATAAAAAAAGTATATCCTCGTTATAAATAAGATTCCCTTTTTCATCGAAAGTTTCAGGCTTTTCTATCGTTGGCGCTGATTTGGATGCCAAAAAGGCTTTAAGCTGATCAGGATAAGGATCAGGTCCGAAAAGCGCAAATACTTTGACCCTGAGATCAACATTCAGCGTAAGCTGATTATCTTCTTCTGCTGGATAAGCATAAAAATCTTCGATAGTAATCGACTGGATCAGCAGCTTTTTGAAATTAGGCAGTTCTTCTCCATCTTTTTCATAATAATAATTGCTGACGTAACTGGGCAGGCAGGTGACCTCATTGCGCAGTTCTCTGTAGATCACTTTTTCGCTGATTTGTTCCATAACCATTTCCTTTGTGATCCATTTTATCTTTGTTCCTGCTACGGCCATGAATGCTGGAATGCTTTCGAACACCTGGAGGTTAGTAATTTTCTTTGCCCGGAGCTCATCACGGAAAAAAGAATTCTCCCGAAAAATCTTGTCCTGTGAGATCAGAACAATAGTGCGGTCCTTATTTTCTCTGCAAATCCTTAGGAGATTATAAAAGATTAGAAAGTCCCGGGCATTATCTCCCCTTTTTTCAGACTTATTGAAAAGCAGAAAACACATCAAGTCTTCGGCAGGAATCATCCGGACATCGATATGCATGAAAACATCCAAGTCAACTTCCAGAAGACGGTTGGCTTCCTTTAGCATTGCCTTAAAGTCAGGCACCGGCAACTTTTGAAGAAAGGGGTTATCCTCAATCTGCTTGACTGCCCGTTGGTAATCACTGATCGCTTTGCCAAAAACATCCTTTTGGTAATAGTCAAGTAGTTCCCGTCTGATCACGCCTATCATACCCAGATCATTGCCACTCATCCGCAGAAACTTGTGCATTGATTCGTAGTCCCTGTGCTTGACGAATCGCAGGCCAAGACTCCTATAAATGTTGGTATCGAGGAAAACGCTGTACATATTATTTAATAACCTGAGTTCGGGATAAGTTTGTGAGATATTGAGAAGGAGGATTAAATATTAATTATTCGTTAGCGCCATCTATAAATGCAATAGTAAAATCATCCATACATTTTTTTATTTTGGCAAAACGATATTTTCTATCAGTTAGATATTTTGAAATAAACAATCTTATAAGGGGTGGGTTAAATTTGGCGGGGAGTGTTATAAGATGCGTCTCGCTTATGCCAACATTATCTACGCTTGATGTCAAAGTAATCTTCAACACATGGTCTGGGGTAATGATACCTTCAGCGACTTGCTCACCAGCAGAAATATAAAATAGGCCCTTTTCAATATCTGCTTCTATTGTGTTTATTTTTTTCAGTTCGGCATCCAAAGCTGCTGTATCAGTAAATTTCATTAACCTGTCTGGATTAATATTTTCAACAAGATATAAAATAAAATCTGGCTCCAGCGCTTTATAAACTGCGTTATAAATTTTGTACTTCGAGTTCTCTTCTACTCCGTTACCAGTAAGATCAGTTTTCAATCGCATATTTGATTGAAGCCATGTAAACAACCTTGAGAAGTCTTTTTCATCAGGAAACTTAATAGTAATACCATATTTATTGAATACATCCGGCAATATGACAAATGGTATTTGGCTATCGGTTTGAACTGTTTCGAGTAAAGAAATGTCAGTTGGGTAAATGTTTAGAACATACATAGAATCATAATTTCCACAAAGATAAGGCTTTAGTCCCAATTCATTGAACCACATGAATTTAAAGAATATGAAATGGATGTTAAAAATAGAAAACTAACACCAATAAAAGTTGCCAGAATCTTTAAGAAACATGTAATGACTTTTACAAAAGGAAAAATAACAATCCTGTCAGTCCAAAAACAATCATCTTTTTTAACCCTACTTCAAATCAAACAAACTATCAACCCCTAAAATTTTTCGTGAAGTAAATCCCTCAGCATATTTGGCGTGGATGCTTTTGCCAAATTCGCGGGCGCGGGCCTCAACCACCTGTATAAAATCGGGCGATGATATATATGTTTCGGGTTCATCCTGCCATCCCGGGTTATAAAACTGCGAGCCATAAGCATGGATACTTGCAATTTTTTTGTCCCAGTATTCAGTTACATCAATCAATATATCAGGCTTAATATACCTGTCCTGTATAAAATGTAACACCAGCGATGGCCGCCATTCCTGTTGTAGTTTTCCATTCTCAAAGGTTTCTATTTTGCGTAATCCTGATAAAAAAGCGGCAGTTTCCACTAGCTCATTTGCCCTGCCATGATCCGGGTGCCTGTCGTGATAGGCATTGGTGATAATTATCTCGGGCTGATATTTACGGATAGCTGCAATAACTTTTAGCTGGTACTCTTTGATATTTTGGAAAAACCCATCGGGGATACCCAAATTCTCTCTTACTGTTAATCCCAATATTTTTGCGGATGCGGTAGCTTCAGCAGCCCTTATTTCAACCGAACCGCGGGTACCCAATTCCCCCTGCGTTAAATCAACAATACCAACCTTTTTGCCTTCGGCAATATGTTTTAAAATTGTACCCGAACAACCCAGTTCAGCGTCGTCAGGGTGTACGGATAAAACTAATATATCCAGTTTAAGCATAACAAAATTTAATTATTTACCGGTAGCCAATAAGCGTGTTATCTGCTTCCTGATTTTGGATGATGTGGGTTTGGTAAACGGATAAAAAAAATCTGTTACCATACCTGATCTACTGATTAAAAACTTATGAAAGTTCCACCGCGGTACGGAGTTTAACTTTCCATTTTCCTTTTTATCAGCAAAAAATTTATATAAAGGATCAGCATAAGGCCCTCTTACCCTTATTTTTTCAAAAAGAGGATAATTTACCTGTTGCACTTCACAAAATTGAGCTAATTCATCTCCGTCGAGAGGCTCTTGTCCGCCAAAATCATTGGATGGAAATGCAAGGATTTCAAAATCTTTCCCTTCAAATCCGTTCTTCAGTTCGGCAAGTTCTTTTAGTTGAGGTGTAAAACCACATTGAGAGGCGGTGTTTACAATTAAAAGCACTTTATCTTTATAATCAGCCAGGCTGATTTCTTCACCGTTCAACTTTTTAACATTAAACTGGTAGATGTTTTTATCAATCATTATTAATAGTTAGTAGATGTATAACCCGCCTGCAGCAAAATGGCTTCTATATCCTTTTGCTGATCGGGGTCATAAGTCTCCTTTAAATCATGACCAAATATGCGGGCTGCCGATTGGTATAAAAAGGCTTTAAAACCGCCTTTTAAATCTTTAACCATTGCATAGCTGGTATTACCGGTTTCCCGGTCAATCAACTTTATCAAAACCTCGCCCTGACTAATTGTCAGGTCTTTAATTTCCTTATTAAATAAATCTTTTATCTGTGTTTCGCAGGCATCAATCAATTCTTTTTGCTTGCGTTTATCGCCGGTTAAAGCAAGGTCGCGCTGTAGTTGGCGGTATCTTTGTCCCGCAAAACGTGCGTATGGCAATACTTTAAGCACATTGTAACGCAACCTGCGGTAATTATCTAAATCTTCCTGACTTTTAAAAATGCGGGTATCTGTAATCCTTACGTCAGGAATTACTATCCAGGGCATCAGTTTACCACTATCAACCGTTAAATATGTTTTAATGGTATCGTTTTTGCCCAGAATTAATGGCGCAGGCTTGTCAGTTTGGGCCTTTACTGACCCCATCAAACAACAAAACAACAGTAAAAGACCAATTAATTTCATAATTTTACGTATTACAAAATTAATGCATTTTATTTGGGATTTTATTACTATCCTGTAATTATATTTTTAGTTACAAATTAAGCCGGAATAAAAAGGAGTACCCCTCAGCAAATGAAAGACTTAGTGATTGACCTGGAAGCAGAGAAAAATGAGATACTAAAAAGATATCGTGCTTTGTTGCGCGCTTCGAAATCAACCTTGCAAAAAGGCGATAAACGCATGATACGCAAGGCTTTTGAGGTTGCGCTGGAGAGTCATAAAGATATGCGCCGCAAATCTGGCGAACCTTACATTTACCACCCTATTGCTGTTGCCCAAATTGCAGCCGAAGAAATTGGTTTGGGCACCACCTCTATTGTATGTGCTTTGTTGCACGATGTTGTGGAAGATACCAATATGACCCTTGATGATATTGAAAGGGAATTTGGTAAAAAGGTAGCCATGATAATTGATGGCTTAACTAAAATTTCGGGCGTTTTTGATACCAACAGTTCGCTGCAAGCCGAAAACTTCCGTAAAATGCTGCTTACCCTGGCCGATGACGTAAGGGTAATATTGATAAAACTGGCCGACCGCCTGCACAATATGCGCACAATGGAGTTTATGCCACGCGATAAGCAGCTAAAACTCTCGTCGGAAACCGTTTACCTGTATGCCCCTTTGGCACACCGCCTGGGTTTATATGCCATAAAATCAGAACTGGAAGACCTCTCCATGAAATACATGGAAAGAGAAACTTACCAGTTCATAAAAAATAAGCTTAACGAGAAAAAGGCCGAACGCGAAAAATTTATACGCGATTTTATTGAGCCGGTAAAAAAAGTAATCACAGGCCAGGGTTTGGAGGCTGATATATTCGGCAGACCAAAATCCATTCACTCCATTTGGAACAAGATGAAGAAAAAATCGATACCCTTTGAAGAGGTGTACGATCTTTTTGCCATCAGGATTATATTGGATAGTGCGCCCGAGCATGAAAAGGCTGATTGCTGGAAGGCTTACTCTATCGTAACAGATTTGTACCGCCCTAATCCGGACAGGCTGCGCGACTGGATATCATCGCCAAAAGCAAACGGCTATGAGTCGCTGCATACAACGGTAATGGGCCCCCGCGGGCAATGGGTTGAAGTACAGATACGCACCAAGCGTATGAATGAAATTGCCGAAAAAGGATTTGCCGCGCATTGGAAGTATAAAGAATCATCAACCGATAGCGGGCTCGATCAATGGGTGCAAAAGGTTAGGGATTTATTGAAAAACCCCGAATCAAATGCGCTCGATTTTCTGGATGATTTTAAGATGAACCTTTTTTCGGACGAGATATTCATCTTTACCCCGAAAGGAGCGCTTATCCAGCTGCCATTAAATGCCACCGCCCTCGATTTTGCATTTGAAATTCATACCGATGTAGGTGCCAGCTGTATTGGTGCCAAGGTAAACCATAAACTGGTACCGCTTAACCATAAGCTGCAAAACGGCGATCAGGTGGAGATCATTACCTCCAGCAAGCAGGTGCCTAAAGAAGACTGGTTAAACATTGTGGTAACGGCCAAAGCCAAAGCCAAAATAAAATCGGCCCTAAAAGAAGAAAAACGCAAAGTTGCCGAAGACGGTAAGGAGATATTGGAGCGGAAGCTTAAATCGCTAAAAATCACCTACAACTCCGAAAACATACATAAGTTAAGTTATTTCTTTAAGCTGCCATCAACCCAGGATCTTTTTTACAATGTTGCAAAGGGCACCATTGATATGAAGGACCTGAAAGAGTACCAGGCATCAGAAAAGGTAATTGAAAACAAGCCGCAGGATAAAATTGAAGCAGAACAGGTACAAAGCCTGATGCGCAATTTAAAATCAAAAGACAAGGATATGCTTTTGATTGGCGAGGATATGCAGAAAATTGATTACAAGCTGGCCAATTGCTGTAACCCTATCCCCGGCGATGATGTATTTGGTTTTATAACCGTAAGCGATGGCATAAAAATACACCGCACCAATTGCCCCAACGCTGCTAAACTGATGGCCAACTATGGCTATCGAATAGTAAAGGCACGCTGGACCAACCAGCAGGAACTTGCCTTTTTAACTGGCTTACGAATTACCGGTATTGATGATGTTGGCTTAATTAACAAGCTGACGACTGTAATATCCAATGATTTTAAGGTGAATATGCGTTCTATTACGGTTGATAGCGACAACGGCATTTTTGAGGGATCAATAATGGTTTATGTAAACGATACCGAGCATCTGGATAACCTGATCAAAAAACTAAAAACAGTAAAAGGCGTAACCGGCGTTAACCGTTTTGATTCGGTTATTGAAAAAGCGTCTTAATTGGTTGATTGAGTGAGTGGTTGATTGGGTGAGTGGTCTATTAGGTTGATTGAGTTGTTATTTTTTATAACTTAATCAACTACAAACCAACTCAATCAACCTAATAAACTCAATCAACTGCAAACCAACTTAATCAACCTAATAAACTTAATCAACTCTAAACTAATTTAATAACTTTGTCTCTTTAAATAATAGCATGTCTCAACAGGAAACCATAGATATGGTTAAGAAAATTTTCGAGGCTTATCTTGAAAATAAAAACCTAAGAAAAACACCCGAGCGGTTTGCCATACTGGAAGAAATATATTCCCGCAGTGATCATTTTGATGTGGAATCATTGTATATCCACATGAAAAATAAAAAATACCGGGTTAGCAGGGCCACGGTTTACAACACACTGGAGCTTTTAGTTTCGTGCGATTTGGTTACCAAACACCAGTTTGGTAAAAACATGGCCCAGTTCGAAAAATCATACGGGTATAAACAGCACGATCATATTATTTGTATCGATTGTGGCAAGGTGGTTGAGTTTTGCGACCCCCGCATTCAGCAGATACAAAGCATGATGGGTGGGTTATTGAAATTTGAAATAAAGCATCATTCGCTTAACCTCTATGGCAATTGCGAAAAACTGAAAGCAGGCAATTGCGAAAGAAAAGTTTCGTAAAATGGATAAACCAATATTAAGCAAGCAGGCATTTTGGGACGTTGATATGAATAAGATCGACTATGAAAAGAATGCACGCCACATTATTGAACGGATTGTTGACAGGGGGTCATTTGAAGATTTTATTGAATTAAGAAATTTTTATGGTGACGAAAAAATTCGAAAAGAAATAGTTAATGCAAAATGGTTAGGAGACAAAGAAATTTATTTCTGCTGCGCTATTTTCAACCTTGAACCAAAAGACTTTAAATGTTTTATAAAGAAACAGTTGAACCCGCAACTTTGGGTTTATTGAAAGATTTAATGCAACTTCCCGAACTTGAGCAATTCAGGTTGGTTGGCGGCACTGCATTATCTCTTATGTTAGGTCACCGTGCTTCCATAGATTTAGATCTTTTTACTGATAAACCTTTCGACAGGGAACTTATCATCAATAAATTACAGGAAAAATTCTCCAATTTCATTTTTAAAGAAATAAAAAGCCCCCGATTATTTTTTACTACTATTAATAACGTAAAAGTAGATTTTGTGCATACTTTTGAGCCATTCAATCATGAACACAATTTACTGGAAGATATAAGATTTGCAACCTTACCGGAAATAGTGGCATTAAAATTAAATGCAATTGCCGGCAGAGGGGCAAAAAAAGATTTTTGGGATTTACATGAACTATTAAATCATTTCTCCTTTGAACAAATGATTTCTTTTTATAGTAAGCGATATCCGAAAAACGATAAGGTGATGATATTAAAATCTATTCCTTATTTTGTTGAAGCAGAAGATGATTTTGATCCGCATTCATTTAAAAATGTAACATGGGAAAAAATAAAAAAAGATATTATTAAGGAATTCAATTTATACATAAATAAAAGCAATAGATAAATTAATGGCTGTTGACGTATTATTAGGCCTCCAGTGGGGCGATGAAGGTAAAGGAAAAATTGTTGATGTACTAAGCGCAGGCTATGACCTCATTGCGCGTTTTCAGGGCGGACCAAATGCAGGCCACACGCTTGAATTTGACGGTAAAAAATTTGTATTAAATACGATACCTTCGGGCATATTTTTTGAAAACACCATGAACCTGATTGGTAATGGTGTAGTTATTGACCCCATTACCCTTAAAAAGGAAATTGATAAATTAAAAGATGCCGGGCACGATCTTTTAGCAAAAGGCAACCTGATGATTGCTAAAAAAGCACACCTCATATTACCTACCCACCAATTGCTGGATGCTGCATCAGAGAAAAAAATGGGCGAGGGCAAAATTGGTTCAACTTTAAAAGGTATTGGCCCAACTTATATGGACAAAACAGGTCGTAACGGCCTGCGTGTTGGTGATACTACCCTGCCCGATTTTAAAGAACGTTACCAAAAACTGGTTGATAAGCATGTATCCATGCTTAAATCGCTATATGGCGAAGTTGATGACTTCAGCGATCGCGAAAAAGCATTTTTTGAAGCTATTGAACTGATCAACAAATTTAAATTGGTTGATTCTGAGCACCTGGTAAACAGTTACCTGCAACAAGGCAAAAAAGTACTGGCCGAAGGTGCGCAAGGCACCATGCTTGATATTGATTTTGGCTCTTATCCTTTTGTCACTTCATCAAATACAACAACTGCCGGTGCCTGCACCGGGTTAGGCATTGCGCCCAATAAAATTGGCGATGTAATAGGTATTTTTAAAGCTTACTGCACCCGTGTAGGCGGTGGCCCCTTCCCTACCGAATTAAATAACGAAACAGGCGAAGAACTACGCCGCATAGGTCACGAATTTGGTGCTACTACAGGCAGACCACGTCGTACAGGTTGGATTGATCTGCCGGCGCTGAAATATGCCATAATGCTTAACGGCGTTACCGAACTGGTAATGACTAAGGCCGATGTATTAAGTGGTTTTGATAAAATTTACGCCTGCACTCATTATAATTACCTGGGCGAAACTATCGACTATATGCCTTATGATATATGCTCGGTTGATGCGGAACCTGTTTTAAAAGAAATTGACGGCTGGAAAGAAGATATAACCGGCATTACCGAAATAGCACAAATACCCGAAAAGTTAAGTTCTTACATCAGCTTTTTAGAAGCTGAACTTGGTGTTCCGGTAAAATACCTTTCTGTTGGCCCGGATAGGGTACAAACTTTAGTTCTACACTAATACTTAAAACAACATTTTTTTTAAAAGGCTCCGTTTTTGGGGCCTTTTTTGTTTAATTATTTTAACTACCTAACAAACAATGTTTTAAAAACATTGTTATTCTTTCAAATATTCCTGCAAGCTCTATTGTTAGCGCGACTATCTGCAGATTTTTTCAAATAACACATAAGCAAAATTTAACCAGACATTTAATTATCGGTTAATACTCGCGGCTATTGTTTTGTTGGTATATAGAATAACCACATTAGTATATACATTATCGGCGTTGGTGTAATTAAAAATTTAATTACGTTTTCAATACATAAATTGGTGTAATAAAAAAAAAAAGAAATATACCATGGGCATTGGCACTACCTTAAAAAAAATCAGGCTTAATAATAAATACTCGCAACAGTATGTAGCTGACCATTTGAATATTAGCCGCAAAACCTACAACAACTGGGAAAATAATAAAACAGATCTCACATTGCAAAAATGCGATAAGATTTGTGAATTATATAGCATAAGGATTAGCAGGCTGATTGAATATCACCTGAAAAATGTGACATCAATTAATTAAAAGTACTGGTAAAGCTTGCTATTTTTGCGGAGTGATAAAACACATTACCGATCTGCAAACATTTAAAAACAAAGCTTTACAATGGGCGTCGTCTTTTAATGTTTTCTGTTATCTTGATTCCAACAATTTCACAGATCCTTATTCAAAATTCGATACCTTAATTGCCGTTGACGCAAAAGATGAGGTAGTAAGCCTTGCGGGCAACGCCTATAGTAAACTGGAGCAATTCCGTAAAAGTCACCCAGGATGGGTTACTGGTTTTTTGGGGTACGACCTAAAAAACGAAACCGAGCAATTATCGTCCCACAATAACGATCACCTTCAATTTCCTGATCTTTATTTTTTCGCGCCCCAATACCTTATGTTGATTAAAGGCAACAACGTTGAAATAATTGCGGACGACCCAGAATTTGTGCTGCATTGCATTGAAACACAAAAATCACATACCCCTATTAAAATGCCACCTGTAAACGTTGAACAGCGTTTCAGCAAAGCGGCGTATTTAAATACTGTCGAAAAAATAAAGAATCATATTAATCGTGGTGATATTTATGTAACCAACTTTTGCCAGGAGTTTTTTGCAGAAAATGCCATTATTGATCCTTTAGCGGTTTTTTCGAGGCTAAATGAAATATCCCCCAATCCATTTGCTGCTTTTTTCAAGTGGCATCATAATTACATCCTTTGCGCCACCCCCGAACGTTTTTTAGCTAAAAGGGGCCAAAAACTCATATCACAACCCATTAAAGGAACTGCCAAAAGAGGTAAAGATGATATTGACGATGAATTGATTAAAACCCGGCTGCGCGAAACGGTTAAGGAGCTACAAGAAAATGTAATGATAGTTGATTTAGTGCGGAATGACCTCACCAAATCAGCCAAACAGGGTACAGTACAAACGGAAGAGCTGTTTGGCATTTATAGCTTTAAGCTGATACATCAAATGATATCAACAGTTACCTGCCAGCTGGATGAAAATACATCGGCCATACAGTCCATAAAAAACAGTTTCCCCATGGGTAGTATGACAGGCGCCCCCAAAGTAAGCGCCATGCAACTAATGGAACAATATGAGCAAAGCCGACGGGGTGTTTATTCAGGAGCCATAGGATATTTTAGTCCCGATGATGATTTTGATTTCAATGTAGTTATCCGGAGCTTGTTATACAATCAGCAAAATAAATATCTGTCGTTCCAGGCTGGCAGTGCTATCACCTATCACGCCGATGCCGAAAGCGAATATGAAGAATGTTTACTTAAGGTACAGGGAATTATGGAAGCGTTGGGGCAACTAAAATCTTCTCTCCCATCCTGACACTGATATCAGACCCGTTTGCAAAAAATGCCGAATAAGGTTTGACTGTTAAATACGGTACAAAGGCATCGCCATATAAAGTTTTTACATCGGCCTCAAAAACACAATCTTTTACTTTTGCTACCTGCCATGAAACATGTTCAACCTGGTATTCGGTTGTTTTAACGCTGCTAACGCGGTTGTAGCCCCAGTAATGCTCAAAAATAAATTCTTCGGGGCTGCCTGGCTCAATATTTTCAAATTGATTGCTTACCGTGGCTCCCAATTTATTCCAGGTGCCGTTTAACTTCCATTGGTACAAAAACCGGGTATAATTATCTTCCATTGTATCAATGGAATGACGCATAGGCAGAGCGCTGTAATTTTCGTGATATAGGTTATTGGCTATAAAAGCAATAATACTTTTTGGTACTATTTCACTAACAAATACAGCACCGCGCTTCCATTCTTTGCCATTAAAATGCTTCACATAAAAACGGAGGTTTACTTCTTCAAAGTTTATATGGAATGGCCATTTAATGCCTAAAACACTGGTATCAAAAAACATAAAACCCACCATGCTTACTAATGTTTTGCCTTGCCAGGTATCCAATATGGTACCAGCGGGTAAATAGGGCTGCAATATTTCCGGATCAACCTGGTAATTAAGCATCAACAAATTTCTCCATTGTGCTTTTAAAAATCCATTTTTTTGCATTGGGGAGGTGATAAGGATAGTTTTATGGAACGCTAAGCACTCTAAACAGGCTTAGCCGGCGCGTTTCCCGGTATCAGGTACTTTTTTTTTAAACAGGTTTACCCGCGATTCTTTGCCCTTTAACAAACGCTCAATATTTTTTTGATGGGTAACCAGTATCAATGCGCAAATGCACATACCATAAATAATTACCGATTTAATATAAACCGGAAATATAAAAGTAACACCCAACAGGTAAGTGAAACCCGCTGTTATTGAACTGAGTGATACGTAACGGGTAATTAAAAGCACCACAATAAATACGCCGACACAAAGTAAAGCCGAATGCAGGTTAACGGCCAGCACCATACCAAACAACGTTGCAACGCCTTTACCACCTCTAAACCCTGCAAATATGGGAAATAAGTGGCCCATTACAGCCGCAATGCCCAGGGCAAGTTCATAATTAGTATAGGCAACTGAATTGGAGGCCCCGGTAGTGGAAACACCGATAAAATAAACCAGATTGGTTGCTGTCCAGCCTTTTAAGATATCTAACAGCATAACCGGGATACCAGCTTTTTTGCCAAGCACCCTGAATGTATTGGTAGCTCCCGCGTTTCCGCTGCCGTATTCCCGTACATCAACCCCATAAAATGCCTGACCAATCCAAACAGCTGTTGGTATCGACCCGCATAAATAGGCCATAATAAGCGCCGAAACCGAATAGATGGTAATCATATTACCGCAATAATAGTAAAATATTTTAGTGATTAACGGTTACTGGTAAAAGGATTTTAGTTAATCAGTATTCATCAAAATAACTGATTAACTGGTAACATTCAATTACTACTCTTTTACAATAACCGCTTTTAAACTAAGGTCCAAACTCTTAACCGAATGCGTCAACGCACCTACCGAGATATAATCAACCCCACAATCCGCATACTCGCGTATATTGTCTATTGTTATACCTCCCGATGCTTCGGTTGCAAATTTATTGTCAATAATTTTAACCGCTTTGCGCAGTTCATCAAATTTAAAGTTATCCAGCAATATACGGTTTATACCACCTGTTTGCAAAACCTGCTGTAATTCATCAAGGTTTCTTACTTCAATCTCAATTTGCAGGTTTTTGTTTTTAGCAGCCAGGTATCGATGGGTATTTTCAATAGCCTGCCTTATACCACCCGAATAATCGACATGATTATCTTTTATCAATATCATATCGTATAAACCAAAACGATGGTTTACACCACCGCCAATCCGTACGGCCCATTTTTCCAGATATCGTAAACCGGGTGTAGTTTTGCGGGTATCCAAAACCTTTGTATTGGTACCCTGCAACAAATCAACTATCCGGCGTGTTGTAGTGGCTATACCGCTCATGCGCTGCATACAATTAAGTACCAGCCGCTCGGCTTTTAAAATACTTTGTGCATCGCCATCTGTTTCCAAAACAATATCGCCTGGCTTAACAGTTGCTCCATCGTTCAAAAAAACAGTGACATTAAGGGTTTCGTCAACAATCCTGAATATTTCTAAGGCAAGCTCCACGCCTGCTAAGGTTCCGGTATCTTTTACTAATAGTTTTGCTTTACCTTTTGTACCGGCAGCAATAGTTGCCAATGAAGTATGGTCACCATCGCCAACATCTTCATTAAGGGAATTTATTATAAACTGATCAATGATTGCTTTGTCCAAACCTTGTAGCTTTAAAGCCCAAAAGTAAAAACAATTTTCATTGTGTCCATAGTCAATAGCTTATAGTGTATGGTTTTATTTAACAACAGGTGGGTATTACCTAATTAGATCCAAAAAAGCTATCGACCATCTGTCAAATGACTAATGACTAATGACAATCCCCACCTACTTCGCTTTCTCCGTTTCTATACGCATTTCAATCAACTCCAGGTGACCATCGGCTTGTTTCAGGGTGTAGGCTATGCGGTATGACCCTTTATCAGTATACAAAATAACCACGCCGAAATTATAATTGGGATTTGAATTTACCCTGTGAAGTACTTTTATTGATTTAGGCTTATTTTCATTAAAAAATTTATTTAAAACAATTTCTGCCTGGGTTCGGGAGTAAACGTTTTCATCATTAAATATAGTAATCTCCACACTGGGCGCAAACATATTGGCCAGTTCATGCACGTCGCCCTGCTTAATTAATGACGCAACTTTATCAATTGGGTCGGCAAATAAAATCACAGGCACCAGGCATAAAACCGAAAGCAATAGCAGGTATGGTAACTTCATCATAAAAAAAAGACAACGAGAAAAAACAGACGTTACAAAGGTTTCGACATTCGATTATAGCTAAAATACTGCATAATGGAGGTCATAAACTTTCAACAATCATTAATTTATCAAATTATTAATATGTATTTTTTTTGAGTTTTGGGGCACTAACTCAATTATTAGCTTTAAAAGTGTGCAAATCAATGCCCGGGCACAGGGCATTAAATAAATTATAATTCACCATATTACAACGTTGCTTTTATATTTGCATTGTGGAAAAACATAAAAAAATTGCATTAATAATACTTGACGGCTGGGGATACGGCCGTAATGATGAGTCGAACGCTATTATAGCGGCACATACGCCATTCTTCGATTCGCTGATTGCTAACTACCCGAACTCAAAATTGGAAGCATCCGGAACAGCAGTAGGCCTACCTGCCGGACAAATGGGCAATTCTGAGGTTGGTCATATGAATTTAGGTGCCGGCCGTGTGGTATACCAGGAACTTGGACGCATCCACAAAGCGGTTGATGACAATGAACTGCCCGGCAACCCGGTATTAAAAGAAGCTTTTGAATATGCCAAACAAAGTGGAAAAAAGGTGCATTTTATTGGCCTTGTTTCCGACGGAGGAGTGCATTCACATATCAGGCATATTAAGGGACTGTGCGACGCTGCTGCTGTTTATAACCTGGATAAGGTATTTGTACACGCATTTTTAGATGGCCGCGATACCGATCCTAAATCGGGCCTGGGTTTTATAACGGAACTGGAACAACATATTGAAGGATCAAATGCAAAATTAGCATCGGCAATTGGCCGCTATTATGCCATGGACCGTGATAACCGCTGGGAAAGGGTTAAACTGGCCTATGACCTGATGGTTAGCGGCATTGGCGAACCTACCACAAGCGTTACCCAATCTATAAAAGAATCTTATTTAAAAGATGTTACCGATGAGTTTGTAAAACCTATTGTTAAGGTTGATGCCAATGGCAACCCGGTAGCAGTAATTGAAGAAGGCGATGTGGTGATTTGCTTCAATTTCAGAACCGACAGGGGCCGCGAAATTACTATTGCCTTAACGCAAAAGGCATTTCCTGAATATAACATGCATCCGCTTAGTCTGCATTATATCACCATGACGCCTTACGACGAAACATTTAAAAATGTGAAGGTGGTGTTTGATAAAGACGATTTAACCGAAACTATTGGCGAGGTTTTGCAGAATGCAGGCAAAAACCAGATCCGTATTGCAGAAACAGAAAAGTATCCGCACGTTACTTTCTTCTTTTCTGGCGGACGCGAAAAAGAATTTACCAACGAAAAACGCCTGTTGGTTCCATCACCAAAGGTAGCGACTTACGATTTGCAACCCGAAATGAGCGCCGAAGGTATCCGCGATGCCATTATTCCGGAACTGAAAAGCGGATGGGCCGATTTTATAGCACTTAACTTCGCCAATACCGATATGGTTGGCCATACCGGTGTATTCAGCGCCGTGATTAAAGCCGCCGAAACTGCCGATGCATGTACTAAAGTAGTTGTAGAAACGGGACTGGCCAACGGGTACTCATTTATTATTATTGCCGACCATGGCAATGCCGATTATATGATAAATGATGACGGATCGCCAAATACGGCACATACTACCAACCTGGTACCTTGTATAATTATTGATAGCGATGTAAAACATGTAAAAGACGGTAAACTGGGCGATATTGCACCAACCGTGCTGCATATGTTGGGTGTTGCTATTCCTGAAAAAATGACCGGGAATGTATTGGTATAAAACTGCAAAATGGACAAGTCTTGCATGGCTGGGCAGCATTATATTGTGCTGCCAGGCCTGCAAGCCTGACATTAAAGAAACCGGCGCAACCTTAAAGTATTTCGACCTGAAGGGTTTTTTCAATGCCGATACCGCCCGCTTGAATAAGCTGAATCCTACGGTATCAAAAACCGTTGCCCATAATGGAGACAGCCAAACCAAAAAAGTAAAAATTGACAACTGGGGACGCGAGCTGGGCCTTTTTATAGATGCCGATATTAATAAACCGGCCTGGCAAAACAGCTATACTATAACTAATGACGACTCCACCTTAATTTATACAGCAAAAGACCCGGCATTAAAAATGTTCGAGATGCTTATAAAGCACGACAAGCAAAAAGTGAAGTGGATAATGATATTGAACAACACATCAAACATGCTTTATACCTCCACAGAAAGATTATCCTATTACCCGGATTCGTTATACCTGATAGAAAAAAGACAACATGTGAGGTTAATGGGCAATAATTTTTATCGCATTGAGGGAATAATTCAACACTAAATTATTTTTTTTGTGCCAGTGCCTCGTCCAGTTTTTGTTTGGAGAGGTCAATTAGTGTAGAAATATCAGTCCTGCCTGGGTTTTCCGCCAAAACCTTTTCCAGGTCGCTGATGGAGGCCTTTAACGAATTAACGCCGCGTATCCGGTCGTAATAATGGCTATTAGGTTGCAATTTAAAAACGCCATACTCGCGGTAAGCAATACCACGGGTTTGGAAATATTTATTTTGCGTATCATTAGGGTTGATAGAAATAGCTTTCGTCAGATCATAAATTGCCCCAAGCAGGTATTTTTCCTTGTCCGCAGCAGAAAGCGTATTATCCCGGCCCAAATAGCTTTTATCCCTGGCGCGATAATAATAAGCCGTTGCATCTGTTGGATTTATGGAGATTTCTTTGGTATAAACGGCTATTGATTTTTTATAGTTTTCGCTGTGATAGTACGAATAGCCCAGCATCCACAAAGCATTTGCGTTGGTTGAGTCAATCAAGCACGCTTTTTCCAATTGGGCAACGGCAGCTTTAAAATCGCCATCCATCAAAGCCTCCTGCCCTAATTTTACATACGCGTTTTGTGCGTAGGTATTTTCAAGCGAAGAAAGAATCAGGAAGGATATGATAACCGATAACTTCATCAAAGGGCACTTTGTGTAACAAAATAGTATACAATTAACTCCCATAATTCAAAAATATTATGTCGGGTAACCGTTTTACTATAAAAAAAATTAGCTCATCAATAAGGGGACGCTATTATATGACTTTTTTTCATCTTTACACAATAATTTCTGCTGAATTTGCAAAAAGGCCGTAAATTTACAACAAACACGCAATCAATACGTTACAAAACAAATAACAAACGCGCCAACTATAACCGTACATTGGCACACGTCTTGAACAATAGTATCCATCAGGAATAACCACTATATAACCTGTAACCATAATAGCCCGTACTAGTGCGGGCTGACAATATGACGTTTTTAATCATACATAAAAGGTAGTTGATGAGTTTTGATCCATTTGATTTTAAAAGTGCTTTACCCGTAATAAACGAAGATTCCGAATTTTTTCCGCTCATGTCATCTGAAGATGAAGAGGAAATGAATAACGAAGCCTTACCGGAAATTTTATCCATACTTCCGCTGCGTAACACTGTTTTATTTCCGGGAGTAGTAATTCCCATTACGGTTGGCCGTGATAAATCTATAAAACTTATCCGCGATGCCAACAAAGGCAACCGCATGATTGGGGTAGTTGCGCAACAGGATGTGGGGATAGAAGATCCCGATTTTAGCCAGTTAAATAATGTGGGCACAATAGCCCTCATTATAAAAATGCTGCAAATGCCAGATGGTAATACCACCGTGATATTACAGGGCAAAAAACGTTTCATCTTAAAAGACGAGGTTCAGAGTGTTCCTTACATTAAGGCAACTATTGAGCCCTTTAAAGAAATTAAACATAAAGACGATAAGGAGTTTAAGGCCATGGTATCATCCATTAAGGATATGGCCATGAGCATTATTCAACTATCGCCCAATATCCCCAGCGAAGCGGGCATCGCCATCCGTAATATCGAAAGTATCTCATTTTTGATCAATTTTATATCATCAAACATGAATGCCGATATGGCAGCAAAACAACGCCTGCTGGAAGAACCTAACCTGCGCACCCGTGCAAACCTGGTGCTGGAGCATTTAACTTTAGATTTGCAGATGCTGGAATTAAAAAACCAGATACAAAGCAAAGTAAGGGTTGATCTGGATAAACAGCAGCGCGATTATTTTCTTAATCAGCAGCTAAAAACTATACAGGAAGAACTGGGCGGTAATTCGCCCGATCTGGAGATCGACAGCCTGAAACTGCGCGCGGTCAAAAAGAAATGGGGAAAAGAGGTTAAGGATCATTTTGATAAGGAGCTTGAAAAGCTGGCGCGCACCAATCCTGCCGCAGCCGACTATTCTGTTCAGATAAACTACCTCGAACTATTGCTTGATTTGCCATGGAACGAGTTTACTAAAGATAACTTCGACCTTAAACGCGCCCAAAAGGTTTTAGATAAGGATCACTTCGGGCTGGATAAAGTAAAACAACGTATTATAGAATACCTTGCCGTGCTTAAGCTAAAGCATGACATGAAGGCTCCGATACTTTGCCTGGTTGGCCCTCCGGGTGTTGGTAAAACCTCATTGGGTAAATCAATTGCTAAAGCACTTGGTCGTAAATACGTACGTATGGCCTTAGGTGGCATACGCGATGAGGCCGAAATACGCGGTCACCGTAAAACCTATATCGGCGCTATGCCGGGGCGTATCATTCAATCGGTAAAAAAAGCAGGTGCAGCCAATCCGGTTTTTATATTGGATGAGATTGATAAAGTAGGCAACGATTTCAGGGGCGATCCTTCATCAGCCTTGCTGGAAGTGCTTGACCCCGAACAAAACGGCACTTTTTATGATCATTATGTCGAAATGGATTTCGATCTGTCTAACGTAATGTTCATCGCGACAGCAAATTCGCTAAGCACCATTCAGCCTGCTTTGCTGGACAGGATGGAGATTATTGAAGTAAATGGCTATACCATTGAAGAGAAAGTTGAAATAGCCAAACAGCATCTGGTGCCTAAGCAACGCGAAGCGCATGGCTTAAAAACCAAAGATGTTGTGGTAAAACCCGATGTGCTGGAGAAATTGATTGTTGATTATACCCGCGAATCGGGCGTACGCTCATTAGAAAAAAAGATAGGTTCGCTGGTGAGGGGTGTTGCCAAAAGCATTGCCATGGAAGAACCCTATAATACCACCGTTACCAAGGCGGATGTCGAAAAAATATTGGGCGCTCCGATATTTGATAAAGATTTATACGAAGGCAATGAAGTTGCTGGTGTAGTAACCGGACTGGCGTGGACATCTGTAGGCGGCGATATATTATTTATTGAGGCCAGTTTAAGCCCCGGTAAAGGCCGCTTAACAGTAACTGGCAGCCTGGGCGATGTAATGAAGGAATCAATAACGATTGCTTTGGCTTACCTGCGTGCACATTCAACATATTTTAATATCGACGTCAAGCTTTTTGACCAGTGGGATATACATGTACACGTTCCGGCGGGTGCAACACCAAAGGATGGCCCGTCTGCAGGGGTAACCATGCTTACTGCGCTTACATCGGCATTTACGCAGCGCAAAATTAAACCGCACCTGGCCATGACCGGTGAGATTACACTGCGCGGGCGGGTATTGCCTGTGGGTGGCATAAAAGAAAAAATATTGGCGGCAAAACGCGCCAACATCAAAGAAATTATTTTATGCGCATCGAATAAAAAAGACATACTTGAAATTAAGGAAGATTATATAAAAGATCTTCAGTTTCATTATGTAACCGATATGCGTGAGGTTATTAACATGGCTCTGCTAAACGAGAAAGTGAATAACCCAATAAACCTTACAGTAAAAGAAGATATTGCTCCCGTAGCAAATATTCCATATTAAAATTACAAATCCAGTTAGCTGTTGATAATTATTACAACAGCTAACTAACTGGAATTAAATACAATAACCAAACCTTAATATCATTTCCCCTACACTTTTCCACATAAACTGAAACCTTTTTATATCCCCCAGCGTAATACGACCACTATCATAATTATAAATTAATTAAGGTAGAAGTTAAACCGCTCCGGATATTGATTTGATTATGAAGAATACCATTACCTTAAAAGCTATATTGCTGATTTTATTTGTCTCCATCTGCTTTTGTGCACATGCACAGAGTTTGGAAGAGGATACGGTAAAACGTGATACTGTTGCCAAACCAGTCAGCAAACCTAAAACTGTATTTTTGGAAGTTGGCGGAGCAGGCCTTGCCCTTACCCTTAACTTTGATAAACGTTTCGGTGCCGGTGCCGATAAATGGGGATACCGCGTTGGGGCGGGCTATTACAATACCGGATCTAACTCTGTTTTTTCAGTGCCATTACAAATAAATTACCTGTATGGCATAAACCATAGCACCACCAGTTTTATTGAAGCCGCGGCAGGCACTACCTTTTTATATTCAAAGGGCAGTCCCAATGGTACATTTTTCGAGTTCGATAATATAACCGGTTTTTGCGGTAACGCATCTGTAGGGTATCGCTATCAGCAGGAAAATGGTGGCATAAACTTCAGGATAATATTTGATCCTATTATTTATGATGAAGGGATATTATTTGAAGGTGGATTAAGCATTGGTTATACTTTTTAAAACAAATTACTGTAATTATATTTAAAAGCTCCGGGTTTTGCCGGGGCTTTTATTATTTTAGGCCTATATTCTATTTCTCTATGAGGTTTAAACTACTCGTGCTGCTCGGTTTTGTTTTAAGTGCAACCAACCTATTTGCTCAATCACACAGTACTGAAATTGGCGTTCAGACAGACAATGACTCCTATCTTTTACAAGGATCAGACAGGTATTATACCGACGGTACTTTTATTTATTTCCGCCATGCCTTAAAGGTAAAAAGCAAGGACAGCGCTACCCTGGCTAATAAGGTATTAGGATTTGAAATGGGTCAAAAAATATTCAATCCTCAATCGGGCTATGTCCCCGATCCGCAATATATCGATAGGCCATTTGCCGGATACACCTATATTGGGTCAACATTAAATTTCTTATTTAAAAATGAGAGCACGCTTAAATTCAGCGCACAGCTGGGCGTAGTTGGCCCCGCATCAGGTGCCGAAGAAGTGCAAACCTGGGTACATAAAACATTTGGCTTTTATACCCCCGGGGGCTGGCAGTATCAAATCAAAAACGATCCCGAGATTAATCTTTCTGTGGCATACGACAAGTTACTTGCAAGAGCATCGTGGATTGATGTGACCATTACCAGCTATGTAAATCTCGGCAATGGTTTTACCGGCGCAGGTGTTGGCCCCTTATTCAGATTGGGTAACTTTAACCAATTATTTAATTCGGTAAGTACACAAAGTACTGCCACTCAAAATAAAAACATCAAACCATTACATAAACACGAGCTATACCTGTATTATCAGCCGCTTATAAACTATGTAGCGTATGATGCCACTATACAAGGCAGTCTATTCTTTAATAAAAACGACCCGTACAGCCAGCAAATAACTGCCGATAAAGAACCCTTTATTATTAGCAACCAAATTGGCGTTGCCTTTACTACCAACCGTTTTACCTTTGATATAGCAGCTATTTTTCACTCTATTGATGATAAGGAGATGGTACAAAGCCACCAATGGGGAACTGTAACCGGTATGTATAGGTTTAATTAGTGATTGGAGATTAGTTTATTAGAGATTAAAAACTGCAGCGGATAGCTTTGCGTTAATTTCCAGCTTTTAAGTATTGATCTGGAATCACTACCCTCTAATTAACAAATCTCTAACCACAAACCTCTAATCGCTATCAGACGCTCTCCTGTTTGCTTTTTTTGCAGATTGTATACGCTTGTCGGCGAGTCGTATAGCCTTCGCGGCTTAACTTACTTTTATGGCCCTGCGCACCTTTGGTTTGTGCAAAGCGCGGGTCAGTAAAACAACTAATCGCTCAACCGCTTTTTCTTTATTCAGATACTGACTGCGCTCTTCGTCGCAAATTACTTGTACAAGCCCATCCTTGTTGAAACGTGTCTGTAGCTTTTCATTTAACAATGTCTTTTCTTCGTCAGTAAATAATAGCGAATTATCCACCGAAAACAAAAGCTCAACCTTGCTCGATACCTTGTTTACATTTTGACCACCCTTGCCGCCGCTGCGCGATGTTTTATAAGTAATTTCTTTTTGAAGGTCGGCTTTATTAAAATTCATGGCGTAATTTAGTTATTTGTTGATTGAGTTGATTAAGAGAGTGGTTATAAAATATCACCCACCAAATTCAACCATTCACTTAATCAACCGTTCACCAAATCAACTAATTTTATTAATTTAGCTACCCATGAGTAATCAGATTGTTGTTGCCATTGATGGCTATTCATCGTGCGGTAAAAGCACGCTGGCTAAGGCTTTAGCTAAAAAACTCCATTTTGTTTATGTTGATAGCGGCGCCATGTACCGGGCTGTGGCCCTCTATTTTTTACGGAATAAGATTGATCCAAATGATCAAGGACAGATTGCTGAAGCCCTTAAAAATATCCACCTCAACTTTCACTCGCGCGATTATGAAACGCATATTACGTTAAATGATGAAGAGGTTTCAGCCGAGATCAGGCAGATGCCTGTTTCGGAAGCCGTGAGTACGGTATCGGCCATTAAAGAGGTGCGTACCGAAATGGTGAAACAGCAGCAACGCATGGGTCGTTCAAAAAACATAGTAATGGATGGCCGCGATATTGGCACCGCCGTTTTCCCCGAGGCAACAGTTAAGTTTTTCATGACCGCCGATCCGAAAATTCGTGCGGAGCGCCGTTATAAAGAACTACAGCCTAAAAACCCTGAAATTACCCTGGAAGAAATTTTTGAAAACATTGCCCACCGCGACTATCAGGACACCACCCGTAAGGAAAGCCCCCTGGTAAGAGCACATGACGCAGTTATATTAGACAACACCGATCTTACCCCCGACGAACAGTTATTATTTGCATTAAGTTATATCGAACCGTTTCTTTAATGGTCAGCTTCAGCTACATCATCAGTCATTAGATCATTCCGTTTTCCAATGACTGAATGACCTAATGATTCAATGACTAAAATATTAATGTCCGCCGGCGGCTTCTACATCGTCAATATTTATACCTTGTTTCTTGAGCTCAAAACCTGCTTTCCAGGCAAAAAATGCCAGGTACGCAAATCCAAAAACAGGCACAATGTAAGAGAAATGAATGCCACTCATTCCTTGTACGGCTTTTTGTGTTGTGACTGATAAAATACCCTGCAGCGGTGGAATAATTGAACCACCCAATATCATCATAATTAAAAATGATGAACCCTGATTGGTATATTTACCCAAACCTGTAATAGCCAAAGCAAATATTGACGGCCACATAATTGAGCAGCATAAACCGCCGCTAATTAACGCAAACAAGCCAACCCTGCCGGTAGTTAATAACCCTATAATCACTGTAGCTGCCCCCAGTATGCCAAAAATGGTTAAAGTACGAACCGGCTTTTGCTGACCGGCAAAAAAACCGATAACCAATACGGCCACACAAATCCCATAAATGTACAGGTTGGAAACATCCTGCCCGCGCAGCGAATTAACAAGCAGTATTACGCCAAAAGCCACAAACGGAACAATAACTGTTAATATGTTTTGAGTAGATTTTTTGATATTGAATGCAGCTATGGCGCCAGTCCAACGACCTATCATCAAGCTTCCCCAATATAACGAAACGTAGGGTGCCAATTGCGAAGCGTCGTACCCTCCAAATTCGGGTGTCTTTAGCAGCGCTCCTAAATTACTTTGAATAGTAACCTCAACCCCTACATAAGTAAATATGGCTATCATGCCATAAATAAGCTGCGGGTACTGCATAGCACCCCAACCTTGTTTTAACTGCGCTTCTTAAAGACGCTATAAGCGTAATCAGGATAATTGCCAGGGCAGCATAAACTAGGTAAGCCTGCTCTATATGCGTATAAGTACTTAGCACCGGGTTAACCATAAAAAAGGCAATTAAAATAATAACCAGCGGCAGGTAAGTTTTCTTGCTCGATTCTATCTCGTCAGTATTGGTAATTACCGGTAGTTTTGAAACTTTGAAGAACAATGCCAGCGCCACAAAAAGACCTGCTACAATATAAAAAAGATTGCTAACCGCAGTAATCTTAACATCTGCCCCGGATATGGCTTTGCTTGCACTGCCAAATAAAACAATGCTTATAATTACCGGCCCAAGCAGTGTACCAAAGTTATTTATACCGCCCGCTAAATTTAAACGGTGAGCTCCGGTTTCGGGCGAGCCCAGGGCTACCACAAACGGATTTGCAGCGGTTTGCTGTAATGAAAAACCTAAAGGAATAACAAAGTAGGCAAATAAGATAAACGGAAATGAATCAGCATTAACAGCCGGAATTATCAGTAGGGCGCCTGCTGCAGAAACCAATAAGCCCAAAACTATTCCATTTTTATAGCCGAGCCTGGTTACAATATCTATCCTGCTGATTTGCGAAGCAAAATAAAGAATCAGCGAACCAATAAAATAACCCCCATAAAATGTATAGTCAATAAGTTGCGACTGAAACTGCGTTAAATTGAAGTGTGCCTTGCAAAAAGGAATAAATATACCGTTTGAGGCGGCTATAAATCCCCAGAAAAAGAACACCGTAATAATAGTATACAATGCGGTGCCGTAACTCTTTGCCTTAGTCTGTTCCATTGTGAATGAGGTTTGTATGAAGCAATGAAGTTAAAATTATTTATTGATAATAATAAAAACAATCAACAGCGGTATTAGCAAGGCGTACATCCTATCCGTTATTCTCCAGGTTCAAACTTCACGGCACTTACGCCAAAACGGTTCAAAAAATCAACGCCCTCGTCACTTGCCAAACCTTTATAGGCCGCGTATGATTTGTCGAAATAAACTTTCTTTACCCCCGCCGAAAAAATAAGACGGGCACAAGGCAAACAGGGCGATAAGGTGGTATATAAAGTAGCGCCTTCCAGGTTGGCACCGTTTTTTACGGCATATAATATGGCATTTTCTTCGGCATGCAAAGCCAGTGAACAGCTGCCTTTCGAATCGCGGGCGCAGCCGGTAGTTGGCCATTCTTCATCGCAGTTGTGGGTACCAGCTGGGGGGCCGTTATACCCGATAGATATAATGCGGGTGTCTTTAGCTAAAACGGCACCGACCTGGGCCTTAACGCAATGTGAGCGCTTGGCCAGGTCGGTTGCCAGATTCATAAAAATATGGTCGAAACTTAATTTGCTCATTAGTTCACCGGTTCATTGGTTTATTAGTGACAAATATCGAACAATTGCCCCAATTAACTAATGAACAATTGAACTAATGAACAAAAGTATTAATGTCCTCCTGAAGCTTGCACATGGTCAAGGTCAATACCTTGCTTAAGCAATTCGCGTGCTACTTTCCATGCAAAATAAGCCAGGTAAGTAAAGCCCATTACCGGAACAATGTACGAGAAGTGAATACCACTCATGCCGGCAATCAGGTTATTACTACCATCGGCAATTTTACCTTGCAGTGGTGGAATAATTGATCCACCTAAAATCATCATAATTAAAAATGCTGAACCCTGGCTGGTATATTTTCCTAAACCTGTAATAGATAAAGCGAAAATTGACGGCCACATAATTGAGCAGCATAAACCGCCGCTAATAAACGAGAATGTAGCAACCCTGCCGGTAGTAAATAAACCTACTAACATAAAAATAACACCCAATATCCCTAAAACAGATACCGTACGGGTTGGCTTTTGCTGACCAATAAAGAAAGCACCAACTAAAATAGCAACAGACACCGCATAAATGTAAAGATTGCTTACATCAACCCCGGTTAAAGCATTTGCAAATAATACAACGCCAAATGCTAAAAATGGAATAATGACATATAAGATATTTTTAGTGGTTTTTGAAAGATTAAACGCACCAATAGAACCTGCAAAACGGCCTATCATTAAGCTACCCCAGTATAAAGAAATGTAAGGTGCTATCTGCGATTCTTTAAACGAACCAAATTCAGGTGTTTTTAATAATGAACCCATGTTACTTTGTATGGTTACCTCGGTACCTACATAAGTAAAGATGGCTATCATACCTAAAATTAACTGAGGATATTGCATTGCACCCCAGCCTTCTTTATTCTTTTTGGCAGCAAAAATGGTGCTGATCAGCGTAATCAGGATAATACCCAATGACGCATAAACAAAGTACTGACTTGGGATTGAAGTCCATTTGCTTAAAGGAGTAGCAGCTAGAATTAATAAAAATGCAACGAAGATTACTAAAAGCGGTGCGTTTGCTTTTTGGCTCGATTCAATTTTCTCATCGCTGGTAACCTTTGGAAGGTTGGATACCCAAAAGAATAAAGCAACTGCCAGGAACAATCCGGCTAAAATGTAGTACAAATTATTAATAGATGATATTTCTACCGCAGCGCCCGCTGCCTGAGCCTTTGCAGAACCAAACAATACAATACTTACTACAATTGGGCCCAGCAAAGCACCTATATTGTTAACACTACCCGCAAAATTCAAACGGTTTGAACCGGTTTCGGGCGGACCCAAAACTATCACAAACGGATTGGCTGCAGTTTGTTGCAAAGAGAAACCTAATGCAATTACAAAAAACGAACTTAATATAAAACCAAAAGATCCGGAATTTACAGCAGGAATCATTAACAGCGCGCCTACGGCCGATAATATCAAGCCAAAAACAATACCGTTTTTATAGCCGATTTTATTCAGGATATCAACCTTTGATGCCGCTGATGCAAAATACAATATCAACGATCCTATAAAATAACCGCCATAAAATGTAAAGTCAATTAACTGCGATTCAAACTGCGTTAAGCTGAAATGCGTTTTACAAAATGGTATAAAAATACCGTTAGAGGCTGCAAGAAAGCCCCAGAAAAAGAATACAGTAATAATAGTGTACAACGCCGTGCCGTAACTTTTAGAGTTTTTTTGTTCCATTATTAATTAGGTTTCTACGAAAGATTTTATTTTAAGACTCTAAACATAACTATTTTTTGTAATTCTCCTATATTTTTTAATTAAATAATCACAATTTTAAGTTTGGTTGTTTACCATATAAAATTGCATATTCGTGCTGCCTTTTTAGATTTGAAGTGCACATAAGCGTAAATTAATGATTGAAGCTATTATTTCGGGCATTGGATTTGGATTAGTGCTCACGTTTTTGACCGGCCCGGTATTTTTTGCATTGATAAAAACCAGCATTGAAAAAGGCTTTCATGCGGGTGTTGCCCTTGCATTGGGTGTGGTTAGTAGTGATATGGTGTTTGTTGGCGCCATATTATTTGGTTCGCAATATTTTGATATTTCTGCTCATGACAAAATCCACGCTGGCATTGTAGGCAGCGTCATTTTATTTATAATAGGCATTTACTACATATTTAAAAAAGCCGAAACAAACTATACCCCCAAAACGGTACCGGTGCCTACCAGGCTGCACAAGCTTGGCTATTTTTTAAAGGGATTTTTCATGTGCATTTTTAACCCTACGATACTTTTCCATTGGACAATTGTTATTGGCGCTGCCAGTACCGTATACCACCAGGGGGTACATAACCGGTCGGCTAAAATTGCGGTGATGTTTTTAACTGTGTTGATTGTGCAATTCGGGCTGGATACCACTAAAGCTTTTTATGCTGATAAGCTGCGCGATAAAATCTCTGTAAAGTTTATTCACCGCTTAAACGAAATAGCCGGTATAGCGCTTATCATTGCTTCGCTGGTGTTAATGGATAAACTGGTAACGCACTTTGTGTTTTCGCCGCCTACGGCATCTTAGTTTTTAGTCCTTAGTCTTAAGTCGGGAGTCTTTAGTCTGATTTATTTCCTATAGAATTTAAAAAGTCTTGGGTGTGGCGTATTAAGCCCTCATATTTTATCTTTTATAAAAACAAAAAAGCCTTAAGTCTGATTGGGGATCATCATCCTTCCAATACAGACTTAAGACTTCTAACTTCAGACTAAGGACTCTCCGCCCAATCTTACATATAACCTCTTTGATTCTTCCCTTCCATCCAGTTTACAAAAGCGCGGTTAACTACTTTGTTGCCACCCGGGGTTGGATAATTACCACTAAAGTACCAATCGCCCAAATGATCTGGGCAGGCTTTGTGCAGATTATCCAATGTTTGATACAGCACTTCAACCTTGGCTTTAATATTTGGAGGGGTAATAATTTTAGCTATACGGTCAGATATTTCCTGATCGGTAAATGGCTCATAAATTGCCTGTACGTAGTTCACCACTTTCTCTTTTGGTAACGAGGAGCTGTCTTTACACAACTGGTAAACCTTCAGTATAATATCTTCCTTGCCTGCATCTTTTAACAGGCTTATCGCGGCCTCAAAAGCCACAAACTCGCCCATGCGCGACATATCAATACCATAACAATCAGGATAACGTATTTGCGGAGCCGACGAAACCACTACAATTTTTTTAGGGCCAAGCCTGTCCAGTATTTTTAATATGCTTTGTTTAAGTGTAGTACCACGAACTATGGAGTCATCTAATACCACTAAGGTATCAGCATCCTTCTTTATCAACCCGTAGGTAGTATCGTAAACGTGTGCTACCATTTCACTGCGGTCAGCATCCTGGGTAATAAAGGTGCGCAGTTTAACGTCTTTTATGGCAATTTTTTCAACGCGGGGTGCCATGCAAAGCACTTCGGTCAGTTCTTCTTCACTTATCTTGTCTTCGCGGTTAAGCAGTTTATCGCGCTGATATTTTTTAATGTACTTATGAATACCCTCAACCATGCCATAAAAGGCTACTTCGGCCGTATTAGGGATATAGGAGAAAACGGTATTTTTAACATCGTGATTAACGGAGTTCAAAATCTGCTCGCATAGTAAACGACCAAGCTGCTTGCGCTCCATATAAATAGAAGCATCGCTGCCGCGCGAAAAATAGATGCGCTCAAATGAACATGCTTTCTTTTCAACCGGCTCACTAAACATATCCTCGCTGATCCTGCCATTCTTTTTAACAATAAGGGCATGACCGGGCTTTAACTCGCGGATATCTTCGATAGGAATATTAAAAGCAGTTTGTATCGCAGGGCGCTCAGAAGCTGCCACTACTATCTCATCGTTGTAATAATAAAAAGCAGGACGTATGCCCACCGGATCGCGCATTACAAAGGCATCACCGTGACCCAAAATACCGGCTATAGTATAACCGCCATCCCAATTCCGGGCTGATTTACGTAGGATTTTGGCCACGTCCATATCATTTGCAATCAGCTTGCTGATCTCGATATTATCATCCAGTCCTTCGCGTTTATATTGATCAAATAAGCCTTGATTTTCGGTATCAATAAAATGACCTATTTTCTCCAGTACGGTTACCGTATCAGCCTTTTCTTTAGGATGCTGACCTAAGTCATATAGCTGTTGTAACAGCTCGTCAACATTAGTCATATTAAAGTTACCGGCAATAACCAGGTTACGGGTCATCCAGTTGTTTTGCCTTAAAAAAGGATGGCAATTTTCAATACTGTTTTTACCGTGGGTACCGTAGCGCAAGTGGCCCAATAAAACTTCGCCTGCAAAACTCACATTCGCTTTCAGCCACTCGGCGTCGTTCATTTTTTCGGGAGATTCCTTTTGGATGTCGGCAAACTTTTTCTGAATATATTCAAAAATATCGGCCACAGCGTTCGACGCCATGGAGCGGTGCCTGCTGATGTAGCGTTTACCGGGTTCAATATCCAGTTTAATGGTAGCAACACCTGCGCCATCCTGGCCGCGGTTATGTTGTTTTTCCATTAAAAGGTAAAGTTTGTTTAGTCCGTACAGTGCTGTTCCGTACTTTTTTTGATAGTAAGAAAGTGGTTTTAACAGGCGGATGAACGCCACACCACACTCATGTTTAATCTGATCACTCATGACTGGTAATGAGCCGCAAAGGTATAATTTAAATGTTAAAACTTTTAATTAACAATGTCATAAAAATGCATTAATCTGCAAGATTAATTTAACAGCAAATTTACACACTTAAGCAATTGATTTTGATGATTTTAACCTTAAATACCCGCCTATTAAGTAACGATTAAGTTAGATAAGGATTGTTTATCGATGCCTTATTAATTTAATTTTTAAATTTACTAAATCAACCAATTACATCATACAACTAACATGAAGAAGTTATTTTTTATTTGTTTTTTTATCGCCGCCGCGTGTATCAGCTACAGCTTTGCACAGGATGGCAAACCATTGTTTGCACACGCAATAGGCGTACAGGCATATACTTACCGCAATAGCTTCTCCGGCGGAGTTGCCGCTGTGCTTGATAGCGTTAAAGCCCTTGGCATAACCGAAATGGAGGGACCAAATCCTAAAAACGTCAGCCCAGAAGAATTTAAAAAGATGTTGGATGACCGTGGTATCAGCATGCCTTCAATCGGGATTGATTATAATTCAATAGTCAAAGATCCGGATGCAGCAATAAAACTGGCAAAGGTTTTTGGCTCTAAATTTATCATGGTGGCCTGGATACCGCATGGCAAAACTTTTACCATTGATGATGCCAAAAAAGCTGTGGACGATTTTAACCGCGTTGGCAAAATTCTGAAAGAAAACGGCATTACTTTTTGCTACCACGATCATGGTTATGAGTTTGGACCCTACGAAGACGGAACACTATTTGATTACATCGTAAAAAACACCGACCCCAAATATGTTTCCTTCGAAATGGATTTAATGTGGACCTTTCACGGCGGTGCCGACCCTGCTAAACTGTTGTATAAATACAAGGGGCGCTGGAAAATGGTACATTTAAAAGACATCAGAAAAGGAGTAGATAATGACCTAACAGGCGGCACCGATACCCATAATGATGTAGCTGTTGGTACGGGTCAACTTAATTACCCCGAAATAATTAAAGCAGCCAAAGCCGTAGGCATAAAACACTATTTTATTGAAGACGAAAGCCCCAGCCATGCTACACAGATACCTGTTACTATTGCCTATTTAAGGGGGTTAAAGGAATAATTACCTCCGGGGCACGAAACCAACACGAATAAATCCTGAAAAAAGAAAGCCTGGTTGAATACAACCAGGCCTATCATAATATAGGTTTAGAATTGGTTAGTTTATTTTTTTTGATTGTGTTAAAGCCGTGTTACAAATCACTACCCGGTTTTAAAATTTTGCTGAAATTAGAATAAAAAATAATATAAATGAAATAAATTTTGTTATTTTTTTCTAACAAATAACCACTTATCCACCTTTTCAATATAGGTAGATACCAAATAAGGTTCAAATCATATCAAAAAATACAAAAACGAACCATTTTCATTAAAAAGCTTAATTTTTTGACGATTTTTAGCCCATTTTCGATCATTTTTATACTTTTTAAAATATTTTAATAAGGATGAAAAATCTCTACCAAATCATATTTTTATATTAAAGTTTACCTGTTGACATTGTTTTTAGGCTATACGAGCAGCATCCACACCAACCCACAAAAAAACCCGGGTACAAATACCCGGGCCCGCATAGTAAAAGGAAAAAACTGAAACTGATCTTAAACTATAACTTTTCGCCGTGCTGGCTAATATCAAGGCCGATAAGCTCCTCTTCTGCCGATACACGCAGCGGAGATATCATATCTGTAATTTTTAATAATAACAACGAACCAAAAAAGGCAAATAAGAATAAAAAGTAGCGCTTCATCTCAAATTCGGGCCTATAATTGACGGGCTGAATTTAGGACAAAAACAACATAAAAATGAAATAAATATTATTTTATTTAAAGAAAAGGATAGTAAAAATTGATTTTAAAACAATTTTAGAATTAAATTGGGTAATATTCCCAACAAAACAATCAAAACAGATACAAAAACTCCTAAAATCAGAATATTATATGATTTAATGGTCGAATTCACAACATTTTCGCTTCTTTTCAGGAATAAATTGAGTGGAATTTTAATATAATAAAACAAGGATACCACCGTAGTTAATGCTCCGGTTATGAGCAATAGGAGTGGTAACACACTATGGGTTTGCTGGTAAACGCCATACACTGCCGAAAAAACGAACAGCTTTCCGGTAAACCCAGCTGATACCGGTATACCTGTTAATGACACCAGCACAATAATAAAACATACCGATGCTACTGGGTATTTATGACCCAATCCTTTGTAGCCTTCTACATTTTCGGCACCGGTAACATTGGCAAAATAGGTAGCCAGCGCAAGTGCAGCAATATTCGCAATGCCATAAACCGCCAGGTAATAAATTAATGCCGAAATACCCGTGGCATTAAAAGTAATTACTGCCATTAACGCAAAACCGGTGTGGCCAATGCTGGAGTAAGCCAGCATCCTTTTAACATTACTTTGAAGCACCGCCGCAAAATTCCCGACTATCATGGTAACTATGCTTATTACGGAGAAAGCCAAGCCAAAATTAAACGAGTGCCACTGCGGATAGTTAATAAACGGCACCAAAAAGTTAATGAGTAATGCAAAAGCCGCTATTTTAGGTAGGGTTGATAGCCAGGCCGTAACCGGTGTTGGCGCCCCCTCATATACATCGGGCACCCAAAAATGGATAGGCACAAATGATAGCTTAAACCCAATGCCTGTTAAAACCAATATTAATGCTACTGATACCGCCTGGGTATTAGCGATAGATAAACCCGCCACCAGGTTACCTGTGTAGAGGTTAAGCGAGCCTGTGAACGCGTACAATAATGATATGCCGTATAACATAATGGCCGACGATGCCGCGCCAAACAAAACATATTTTAAACCAGCTTCGGTGCTAAACGCTTTTTCGGACCGGTAGGCCACCATCAGGTACGAGGCGATGGAAACCATTTCTATGGCAATGTAAATTGAAAGCAGATTTACCGCCATCACCATTAAATGCAAACCGAAAACGGAGCCAATAACAATGGTATATAAATCCGATAATCCTTTGGGGTGGGCATTTAACTTATTATCCCATTCAAAATAGAGCAGCAATACAAAGGCCAGTGCATCAATAATCAGCTTAAAGCTGATAGTGGTGCGGGTAAGCAGCAGCATATCGCCAAAAAAGAAATGTCCGTTGGCCAATCCGCCTATGGTTAAAAGCTGAATTTGCTGATAGTCCCGTTGTATAACCAGCAAAATACCTGCACAGGCAACAATGCGGCAAAGCTTTTGGGAGTTTTTGCCAAAAAGCAAATCTGTTACCAGCACCACAATAAACAATACAGCCAAATAAAATTCGGGCAAAAAGAACGGAATACTGCCCAAAACATTGGTGATAGAGCCGGGTAAAAATGGTAACAGATTATGCATTTTATTATTGAACTATTACAGTTTGATTTTTAGGATATTTAACCTGGTATTTTAATTCTAATTTTTTATCGCTTTGCGCACCCAAATTCAGGTTCCATGAAACCTTGCCGGTTGCCGGGTCTGGTTTTCCACCTGATAACTCCTGTGTCTCCACTTCAATGGCTGAATTTTGCGAAACCGGCACCTGATCTTCTACCAATAAATTTATGGGTTGATTTTTACGGTTCTTCACTTCAATCTGCCAGTCTTTTGTTTCTTTTTTGTTGGAACCGAAGCTTTGTTTTTCGGTCAGATCTTTAAGGGAAGTGCGGGTAACTACAATATTTTTGTCTGTCCCTAACGAAATATTTAACGTATCGGCAGTAGCATCTGTATTTAGTAATGATTTACCTATAAAAGTACCTTCAAAAAATAGATTTGCCTCTCCCGAAAGGAAATTGTATTTGTTCCAGTCCGTCAGCTTAGCTGATAAAAACACATCGGTACTTAATTTAGGAGCAACGGCATATTGATAAGTTGCGTTCAAATCCAATTGGCTAATCTCTACAGTGTATTGTTTCCCATCGCTTGGCACCGAATATGGGTCTTTTATATTAAACTCCACATTCGTTTGGTTTTCTACCTGGTTTACTTCAACAGGATTGCTGGCAAGTCCCCTTATAAAAACTTTTGATTCTGCACCTGGCGCTCCAACATACACTCCGGCTACTTTTCCTGACAGAGTATTTGAATAACCATCCACCTCATCAGACCGCTTAATTCCTAATGCTCCCGTAACCACTACTTCGTTTAACATTTTAGGACTCGGTCTCAGGCTTGCGTTAATATATCCACCGCTTACGGGATATCCCTCCGGTTCGTAACCTACGAAGGATACTGCTAAGGTTTGTGCTCCGGATGGTACCTGCATCGAAAAATCCCCGTTAACGTCACTTACTGTTCCTATTGAAGTTCCCTTTACTCTTATTGTTGCTCCAGGAAGCGGCTGCCGATCGTCACTTGCGGTTACTTTTCCGTTAACTTTGGTAACCGAGTTTGAGGTATTGCCATAATACATACCAAAACTCAGGTAATAGGGACTTAATTCGGGTTTATTGCCGCTAACCGTTGGATTACCTGTTGATAAGGTGAGCTTTATATTCTTCCAGTCCTCACCACTTTGCTGGGATACATTTGCCTTATAGGATATGCTCACCGGACTATTTACATCTTTAGCTCTGATATCATAAGTAGGGTACCAACTGGCATTATGAACCACATAACTCAACGTAAATGTTGACTGTATGGCTGCTTTTGATGATATAGTCACCCTAATATTGCTGGTCGCTGTGCTGCTGCCTTTAAGTATGTCGGCTATCTGCTTATCGTATTTCTGAAGATCTGCATTCAGCAGCGCAATTTCGTCGCTTATTGCATGTTGTTTATCTTTAAGTTCGATTAGTCGCGCTGTTTGAAAATCCAGCGCCTGCTTTAATTTGATCACATCAAGACTTGCATTTTCGCCGGTAACTATTTGGTTTTTGACAAGCATGTTTTCTTCTTCCTGGTAAACCGATAGCAGGCTGTTTTGCAAGTTAATTTTGTAAGCGAGTGCTTTTTGCTGCGCCTTCAAATCCTCAACCTGTTTTTGTTTTACCTGCTCATCCAAATAATTCATTTCATGTTTAACGGAAAGGATGGTAAAATCGCCATTGGCCTGTACTTGTATGCTTTGCACGTCAATTCCCGGAGAAATCCCTCCAAAAACCAATTCTGATGTACCTGCATTTACGTTTACCATTGCTGTACGCGTTACCTGTGCGCCGTTTAAAAACACTATAACTTTTTGAACTTTTGATGTGATCTTCTGATCATCGTTTGCTTTTGCTGCCAGTGCTATTATTATAAAGCCGGCAATCATTAATAATTTTTTAAGCATCATCTTTGGGCTATTTAAGTAATTGATTTAATTAACTCCGATTCCTGTTAAGGAACCATTTACCCAAAAGATGCAGGAAACTATGCCTTTCCATAAAGGCACAACAAAATTTTATTTTTTTGTCTGAACCATGATTTTCAGGATTAAAGGATTTTTAGATTTTTGCCCGCTTAATCAAATAATCTTTAAATCAAATAAATCATAGTTTAGACAATTTTATTTTAAATGCATAAACTGCACAAATGCCAGTACCGAGCTATTAATCTTATCAAAAACCAGCCATGGCATCACGCCCAAAGCTAAAGCCACCAATGCCAAAGGCGCCAATGTTATTTTTTCACGCAGGTTTAAATCTGTCAACGCTGTGCGCCATACCGCGCCACCCTTTAAACTTAATTTCCCAAAAAACATGCGCTGCAATGTCCATAAAAAATAAGCGGCACCCAATAAAATGCCCAACGAGGCGCAGGCCGCCATCCAATAAGGCAACAAGCCATTAACTGACGATGACTTGAAAGCGCCTACCAGCGTAAACGCCTCGCCTATAAATGCCGAAAAGCCCGGCAAACCTAAGGAGGCAAAAAAGGCAATCATTACAAACACCGTATATTTTGGCATAATAGAAGCTAGTCCCCTGAAATGATTAATGCCTCTGTCGTGCACACGGTTGTAAACCACGCCTACTAAAAAGAACAGCATGGTTGATAAAAACCCGTGACTAACCATTTGCATCACTGCCCCGCTAATGCCTTCGGTAGTTAGTGAGGCTATCCCCAGCAAAACAAAACCCATGTGCGATACAGAGGAGTATGCGATCATCCGTTTCAGATCTTTTTGAGCCAATGCGTTTAAGGCACCATATAAAATAGATATAATACCCAGCAGCCCTAGCCAGTAAGCATTAGCCGAAGCAATTTCGGGGAAAATGCTTACACATACCCTGATAATGCCATATCCGCCTACTTTAAGTAATACACCAGCAAGGATAATTGAAACCGGCGTAGGTGCTTCTACGTGTGCGTCGGGCAGCCAGGTGTGCAGCGGTACAACGGGCACTTTTATGGCAAAGGCAATAAACAATATCACAAAGCCTACCGCCCGTGCCGGGATACCAAAAATGGTTTGATGGCTCAGCAAGCCAAATACTGATCCGGGCTGATAATTTGCCAGATTCATCATTTGCACCATATTAAAGGTATGATTACCCGTTGCCGGATCTTTTACCGAAAGGTATAAGCCTATCATCACCAGCAGCATAAATACCGAGCCGAACAGCGTGTACAAAAAGAATTTAATAGCCGCATACTCGCGCCTTGCACCGCCCCACATGCCTATAAGGAAATACAAAGGCAGCAACATCAACTCATAAAAAATATAAAACAAGAAGAAATCGAGCGAGCAGAATACGCCCATAACAGCCATATCCAGTATTAAAAACAATACGAAGAAACCTTTTAAATTACTGGTAATTTCCCATGATGCCAGGGCAGCTATCACCATCACTACCGAACTCATTAGCAATAGGGTAATTGAAATACCATCAATGCCTACAAAATAATCCATCTGCATTTTGCCCATGGTGCCGAGGTCAAGGTTTATCCAGGGCAGTTTTTGCATAAACTGAAATTGCTCCTCGTGGTTAATTCCCCCGAAGGCTGCGCCCGATTTAAAGTTGCAGTAAATCCACACACACATTCCCAGTTGCACCAACGTACCCAGCAGGGTAATATATTTAAAACTACCCCTCCACGCAGACGGCATCAGCGCGATGATTAATCCGAACAGGACAGGCGTAAATATGAGTAGGGTTAGGATATTCATTTGCAGCATCAAATAACAATTTTTAAAATAAACAAAGCCAGTATAATTACGAGCATACTAAACAAATAATATTGCACCTTACCACCCTGAAACATGCGGACAAAGTTGCCAATGCCTCTTACTATGGCCACCAGCAAATGCAAAAAGCCGTCAATAATATGGTGGTCGGTCCAGTCGGCTAATTTTGACAGAGTGATGCCCGTTTTGGCAATCCGTTTTACAAAGCCATCAACTACCCGGCGGTCAAACCAGAAGGCAAAACGACATAAAAGCAAAACAGACTTAACAATTGCCGTGTTATAAACAGGATCAAAATACCAGCCATTGAATGATAAATTGAACAACAACCCCTTTTGCGGGAATGGATTGTTTTTGCGTTTGATGTATATGATATAAGCACCATACATTACCAATACACTCAAGATGTTTACCCCGGCCGGCACAAGGGTATGATAAACATTATCACGCTCCAGCCCACCTGCATTAGGCAAACCTTTGAAAATCCAGGCCTGTTCGTATATCAGGAAGTTGGAAGAAAACAACGGAAAGAAACAACCTAAAACCAATAATGCCAGCGGCAATTTATATTGCCAGTTACCATCGCTTAAGTGAAGCTTGATACCGGGTTTAATATGGAGCAGCCTTAATTCGCCAAAAAACACTTTTACAATAAGGCGGGTAACATAAAACGCCGTTAACCAGGTAGTAAGCAAGGCAACAACGGGAACCACTTTTAAAATGCCGCTACGGCCATCAGTCCACTCGAAAGATTTAATAAGGATACCATCTTTTGATAAATAACCGGATGTTAAGGGCAAACCAATTAACGCCAGCGCGCCAATTACGGCAACAACAAATGTAAAAGGCAACTTTTTACGCAAACCACCCATGTTGTTGATATTTTGGGGATCGACGTCGAGCTGATTATCTTCTTTAATATGCTGCATTTGGTGGATAACAATACCGGCAACCAAAAACAACAGGCATTTAAAAAAGGCATGTGTCACCAAATGGAAAAGCGATGAGGTATAGGCTCCAATCCCCATAGCCATTACCATGTACCCCAGTTGCGATATAGTTGAATAAGCCAGGATACGTTTCAGATCAGTTTGTGTGAGCGCTATGCTTGCTGCCATAAAGGCCGTAAAGCAGCCAACAACAGCCAATACAGTAAGTTCGGCATCATTAAACAGCGGATAAACCCTTGCCAGTAAAAACACGCCAGCGGCCACCATGGTTGCCGCATGGATTAATGCTGATACCGATGTTGGCCCCTCCATTGCGTCGGGCAGCCAGGTATGCAGCGGAAACTGCGCCGATTTTGCCGCAACGGCTAAAAATATACCACCAAAGGCGATGTATTGCCAAATGGCCGGAATGCTATTTAATGAAGTTATCCACGTGCTATTTTTTATAAAAGCCTGGCTAACTAACCCCTTATCGCTAAATAGGCTAATCAAATCGAAAGTATGAAATTGTGTAAACAGGATGATGATAGCAGTAAGCAACCCTATATCCCCTATCCGGTTCATGATAAAGGCTTTTTTATTGGCCTGCACGGCTTTATCGCGTGTAAACCAAAAACCGATGAGCAGGTACGATGAAAAGCCTACCAGTTCCCAAAATGCGTAAAACAATACCAGGTTATCAACCACTACCAGAGCCAGCATGCTGAAGCAAAACAAGCTGAGGTACGCAAAGTAACGATTGAGGTTGCCGTCGTGCTTCATGTAAGCGGTTGAATAAATATGCACCGGCAATGCGATAACCGAAACCAGCAACAGCATCAACACCGAAAGGTTGTTTAATAAAACGCCTGCATAAATTACGGTGTTGCCAATGGTGAACCAAATAACCTGCTGATGCACCACATGGTTGGTATTCCAAACCTTTGCAAATACCGATACTGATAAAACCACGCTGAATAAAATAGCTACAGTAGAAATCCATCCCGCTAGCTGACTTTTTCTGCCGGGTAATAAAAAATTAAATACAAAGGCAAGCAACGGCAGCAATACCGCCGTTAGCGCGAATTTGATGGTTAAGCTATCTATGGCTTGTAAAAAATTATCCAAGGTTATTATTTTGTATATACAGTTACAAGTGGCACGTCTTTTTCTCCAAAATGCAGCGTTTTAAATGCAACAGCAGCAATTTTATCTTTTGGAATATCGTACAATATTTCGGTTATGTCTGTACGGCTACCCTGTAATATCTGTGAATCCACATAGTAGATAAAATGCACATCTTTATTTTGACGACTAGCGAGGCAACTTTCATATTCTTTTGAAAAAGAACTCAATTTTTTTTGATAAGCTTCAATCCGCAAATTATCAGTAGTTAAATAAACAACATTTCTTTGTTTTGGGCTGCTGCTATGTAAAACGGTTATTTTAGTAACGGCAAACGGATCAAGGTTATCGAGTGTACGCTTTACAATTGAGTCGGGTATAAATTTGTCATCTATTACTATTTTAGGATTATTATATTTTGCATTTAAATTTTCCCATGATGTTTTGTTGTAGGCCGGTGCAATATCTGGCGTAGTTTGTCCGACAGCGCAATTTATTAACAGATAAAACAGGCAGTATGTAGTAAAAAATATTTTCACGATTTAATCTCTCAGTTTATCAATCCTGTCCGGATCAATGGTTTTGTATTTCTTATAAACGTTTAAAATAATAGCCAATGCCACGGCCGTTGTTGCGGCAGCCAATACAATGGCAAAAAGGGCAAACATTTGTCCGCCGTTGTTTAAGCTATCGTATTTGCCAAAAGCTACCAGGTTTAAATTGGCTGCATTCAGCATCAGTTCAATACCTATCAATATTTGTATGGCATTGTGTTTAGATACTATCATGTACAAACCAATACAGAACAATGCAGCACTCACTATCAAAAAATCGGTTAATGATATCATTGCGCCCCCTCCTTTCGTGATAAATGCGCCGCACCCACCAGTGCTATCATTAATAATATCGATACGGCTTCAAAAGGCAATAGGTATCCGGTCATTAGGTTTACGCCTATATTTTCGGTAGTAGCCGCATCCGGCTGAATTACATTTTTTTGTTGGATAGACTGACTGATCCATCCTAAATGATCGGCATTAGTTTTAAGCATCACATTGATCAGCACGATCAGAAATAAAGCTGCCAATAAAACAGCCGGTAATTTACTCAGGCTGATGAATTGCCTGCGCTGCTGCGCAATAGCATTCAATGTTTCTTTGCCTGATAACATAAAGGCGAACAGAATGAGCACCAAAATGCCGCCTACATAAATTACAATCTGTGTTATCGCCACAAAATCGGCTAATGCCAAAACATAAAGCCCGGCAAGGGCAAACAGCGTAATAAAAAACATAAATACCGATCGCACCAAATTTTTAGTAGCTGCCACAAACACCGCCGAAGTCAGTGCAATGAAACTCATCAGGTAAAATAACGCTTGTGCTAAACTCATGCGCCACCCTCCTTTTTCTGCATAGCAGCCAGTTTAGCGGCCTGCCTTTCGGCTTGCTGCTGCTCAAATTCGCGGCGCTTTTCGGCAGCCATTTCTGGTGTCATATCCGAAAACTCATACGTTAAATCTTTTAGCTCCACTACGCTTTTATCATACTGGTTGGTCATCACAATACACTCTGTAGGGCAAACCACGGTGCACAGGCCGCAATACATACACTTGGCCATATCAATATCAAACTTAGCCGCATAAAGCCGCTTGGTAGTACCATCTGATGTTTGCCCAATGGCTTCTGTTGCTTTGATGGCTTCAATATCAATACAATCAACCGGACAAACCTTGGCGCAAAGGTCGCACACAATACAATCGTCCATTTCCACATCCAGCTGATAACGTCCAACTTCCGGAACGGGCAGCTTTTGATGCGGGTACTGAATGGTATTTGTACCCTCCAACTGCTTAAAATAATTGGCATTACTGGCCGGCAATATCTCCCGCTTCCGGTGCGAAGCAAACAGATGCCGCAACGTGATCCGTAATCCCGTCCAGGAAGTAGTAAAACCTTTTATTATTTGGTTCATTAGTTCATTGGTTCAATTGTTCATTGGTGCATTGGTTTGTTAGTTCAGCAGCATATTAAACTTTGCACTAATGAACTAATAAACCTATGAACTATAAACTACATTAAAAATAACCTCCATAGTCCCGATGCCAGCATACAGGCAAAAGCCAGTGGTGTTAGCACTTTCCAGCACAGGGCCATTAGTTTATCTACGCGCATACGGGGCAAAGTCCACCGTATCCACATTTGTATGCCTATTAATACAAGCGTTTTTAGTATAATCCATAAAATACCCCAACCGGCGCCGGTTGTCCAGTTGGCGAGTTGTACTGCGCCTATGTTTGGTAACGGCGTGTTCCATGCTCCTAAAAACAGGATTACAGCCACCATCGATACTAAAAACATCATACTATATTCGGCCAAAAAAACCAGCGCAAACCTTAGTCCGGTATATTCGGTATGAAAACCGGCCACCAATTCTGACTCTGCCTCCGGAATATCAAATGGTGCACGGTTACTCTCGGCCAGCGAGGCTATAAAGTAAATTACAAAAGCTATAAGCAAATGCGGCGCACGGAAAACGTTCCACGAAAGAAAGCCACCGATATGTGTCACATCCCAAAAACCGGCAAATTTTATTTTTTCTACTGATAACATGCCTTGTTGCATGGCAATGTCCTGCATGTTCAGCGTTTGGGCAATCATCACTACCGAAATAATGGCAAAACCCGCCGGAATCTCGTACGAGATAATTTGTGCCGCCGAACGCATAGCACCCAGTATAGAATATTTATTATTTGATCCCCAACCGGCCATCAGTATGCCAAGGGTTTCGATAGATATAATAGCGAAAATATAGTAAAGCCCTAAATTTAATTTAGTTGGCACCAGGCCAGGTGCCCAGGGCAGGGCAGCAAAGCCCATGTAAACGGCAATAAAAATAATAGCAGGGGCCATCATAAACAGCACTTTATCGGCAGCAGTAGGGATAATAAGCTCCTTTTGCAGCATCTTTAAAATATCGGCAAAGGTTTGCAACGTGCCATATTTGCCCGTTTCTGTAGGGCCAAGCCTGTCCTGTATAAAAGCCGATATCTTGCGTTCGGCATATACGCCAAACAGCGCAAACATGGCCGAAAAACCGAACAAGCCTATAGCGATAAAGAAATATGTAATATAAAAATTCAACACGTTTACTTAAGCTGCAAACTTAATGATTTTTGCGTTACGGAGTTACCCTGTGTTGAATACTTGACTAAGTTGATAGATAAAATTATTTACCAGGCACAAGGTTGCCTAAAAGGGCAAAACCACATCGTATGCGGCTATTGCTCTGACAAGGTAATAAATTGCCGCGAATACAAATCTTGCTGCAAAATCTTTATCATAAAACGGGCTACATTTTGCCTGCCGATGGTTAACCGTGGCTTTGGCTGGTTATTGATGCTTACCCGCACCGTTTTATTATTTAATGAATTAGTAAGCCCCACCGGACGTACTACCGTAAAGTTCAAATTCGATTGCAGTAGCAGGGCTTCCTGAACCTCGTGGTCGCGGTAAGGGTAACCAACGTTGCTGTGATCTATAACCCATCTGAACCAGCCGGGGACATCCTTTTTGGTTTCGTTAACGCCCCAGGCGGTGGTTATAATCAGACGGCTAATCTGTAACTCATCCGTCAGCTCTATAATATTTTTCATAGATGCCGACAGAAAGTCGGTTGGTGTGCGCAATGGCGCCCAGGGAAAGTCGGATGTACGGGAAATATTGAGGGTACTTAAAATAGCCTGGCAGCCCTGCATAGCTTGTTGCAATGCTACTTTATCAGTCGGGGTACCTTCAAATAGGGTAACGGCTGTTGAGCTATGTGGCCATTTACTTTTATCGCGCAGCAAAATATTTACGGTGTATCCTTGCTTCAATGCTTCATCAACCAAAAAAGCGCCGGTTCTGCCAGTGCCTCCTAAAATCAGAACCCTCATATAATATAGCTTTGGTTATTAGATCATTGCATCAAATATCTCATAAAAAAAGTGCAAAACAAAGCTAACCTCAGCGTTCTGTTAAATTACCGCCGCATAACCGGATCTTACCGGTGCCTCAAAAAATATTTCGGCGTAGTGATCAAAGTCGGCAGTATCATCGGTAGTGGTATAAAATTGCTGCGTACCATTTTTGGTAAGGCGCGTTTCCATTTCGGGGTGCCGTTGCAGGTAGTCAACCAGGCTTTTGGCAACAATATCGCCCTGCGCCACTATTTGTATATCGGGTGGCAAAAAGGCCTTTATTTTGGGCAGCAATAAAGGATAATGCGTACAAGCCAGCAGCAGCGTATCAATATTGGGCGATTGTGCCAGTATTTGCTCCAGGTACTTCTCTACAAAATAATCGGCTCCCGGTTTGTCATGTTCGCCGTTTTCAATAATAGGCACCCATAGCGGGCAAGCCTGCTGGTAAACCTTCAACTCCGGAAAAAAGTGATCAATCTCTATCAGATACGATCCCGATTGTACCGTTCCCCTTGTGCCCAGCACGCCAATCTGCTTACTCCGGGTGTAATCACCAATCACTTCGGCGGTGGGGCGTATAACGCCTAAAACACGCTTTGACGGGTCTTCAAAAATCTTCAGGTCCTGTTGTTGTATGGTACGCAATGCTTTGGCCGATGCCGTGTTGCAGGCCAGTATAACCAATTGGCAGCCCTGATTAAACAGCCACTGCACGCACTCCCAGGTGTACTGATGTATAGTTTGGAACGACCGATTACCATATGGAGCACGGGCGGTATCGCCAATGTACATATAATCATACTCCGGTAGTTCTTTTAAAATTGATTTGAAAACGGTTAGGCCGCCATAGCCCGAGTCAAATATCCCGATAGGTTGTTTGTTCAGCATTATAACAAAAATAAAAAAAGCGCCCCGGTAATCGGTGCGCTTTTTAAATGTTTACAATTAACTTATTATTTTAAGCCTAATTTCAATTTCACTGCAGCTAAAAGGTCATCACCATCTGGAGATACGATCAAAGGAGAACCTTGTGATGAATCAAATACATAAGTGTAACCTTTTTCTTTAGCAACATCTGATATTGCAGCGCGTGCTTTGTCAATTAATGGTTTTGAAAGCTCATTAGTTTTAGCGTCAACTTTTTGCTGGGCATCATTTTGATAATCCTGCATACGTTTCTGGATATCCTGTAACTCAGCTTGTTTGGCAGTGCGTGCAGCATCTGTCATTGTAGCCTGGTTTTTTTGATAATCCTGTCCTTTTGACTGCATTTCAGTGTTCATAGCAGTAAGCTGATCAATAAATTGCTTTTGATAAATGTCAACCTGCGACCTGATGGTTTTATACTCAGGCATTTGAGTAACTAATTGACCAAAATTAATATAACCAATTTTGGTTTGCGCTTTCGCAAAGTTGCCTACAAATAACATGCTTACTGCAACTAAAGCAACTTTTAATAATTTTTTCATTTTTTTTTGTGTGTTGTTCTGTGTTTAAAAATAGTGGGATAATTATAATTAAAAAAATTTATTTTGCAAATGCTCCGGGTTTTAATCCTAGCCTGGTAATTACTTCATTACTTTTATCATAGCGTGGGTTAGCATAAAGCATAATCACTTCGCTGTTTTTGTCAAAAATCATATCCAGGTCGTCGCTCTCCGCAACAGCTTGTATCGCTTTTGACATTTTATCCTGTATCGGTTTAATGATGGCACTGCTGCGCTGTTCCAACTCACCCCCCGGGCCAAATTTCTGATTCTGAAAATCCTTTGCCGATTTTTCTTTGTCGGCAATTTCCGCTTCGCGGCGTTTTTTCATATCGGGCGTCATCAACACCTGGTCGGCATTGTAGGCTTTATATAAGCGGTCAATCTCCTGGTACCGGCTATCAACTTCCTTTTGCCACTGGGCCGATAACGCATTCAACTGTTTCTGTGCGGATGAATACTCAGGCATATGTTTTAATATGTAATCCGAGTCAACATATGCAAAACGTTGTGCATTTGCCGCAACAAATGTTAGTAACGTTAAGCTTAGTACTAAAATTATCCGCTTCATTTAATTTTTTGCGTCCATTAATTAAAACCGCCGTTAAGACTCTGCGATATAGAGAAGCTAAACTGCCCTTTATTTGCACCTGGGATGCCCGGTATAGCATCAAAGCCATAACCATAATCAAGCCCTAACAAACCAAATATAGGTAAAAACACTCTCGCTCCAATACCTGCCGAACGCCTAACGTCAAACGGATTAAAGGTATCAAAAGAATTCCAAACATTTCCGCCTTCAGCAAAAGCCAGCAAAAATATCGTTGCCGATTGGCTCTGAATAACCGGATGCCTTAATTCAAACGTAAACTTGTCATAAATAGGGCTTCCCGGGTTGGTATTGGCATTATAGTTAGTTCCTTCAGGTATTACTGTAAAGTTTTGGTATCCTCTCAATCCTACTATATCACTACCCTGTAAAAACTGGTAGCTCTGCATACCATCACCACCCAGTTTAAACCTTTCAAACGGTGAAGGACCTACCTCCGAGTTGTACTCACCAAGGAAACCAAACCTTACCTGCGACATCAATACCAGCTTACCGCTTATGCGGGTAAACCACTGCGAATCGAATTTAAATTTGTAATACTCTACAAACTGATATCTCTGTTCGGGAGTTGCTATCTTATAATTGACATCATTAAATAACGAGTATGGAGGCGTTCCCTGTATAGTTAACTTAATGTTTGAACCTGTTGTTGGATAAATAGGCGCATCAAGCGAGTTACGTGACAATTCCTGCGTTAACTTGATATTATATGAGGTACCGTTCTGGAACAGGTAACCGGTATAGTTATCAAGGTCATAGTGGTCAACGTTTAACGAGTAATTTAACTGGAAGTAGTTATCGGGCCAGTTTAAACGTCTACCCAGGGTTATACCCGCACCGTTTATCCGTAAGTTATTGTATAACGGGTTGGTTGGTGCATAATATTGTCCGGTTGAACTTAACTGTGTATAGGCCGAAAACGCAAAATATATCGGTTTTTTACCACCCAGCCACGGCTCAGAAAATGTAAACGAGTAGTTTTGATAAGTACGTCCGCTTGATTGACCTCTTAAGCTCAGTTTTTGTCCATCGCCTTTTGGCAGTGGTTTGTAATCTTTTAAGTGGAAGATGTTACGGATAGAGAAGTTGTTGAACGTTAAACCTAACGTACCAACCAGCATACCGCCGCCGAAACCACCTGATAGCTCAATCTGATCCGAAGGTTTTTCAACCACGTTATAAACTATATCCACCGTTCCGTCCTGAGGATTAATGTTAGTAGGTTTTGGTTCTGTTTTTTGCTCGTCAAAGTTGCCCAACTGTCCAATTTCACGGGTACTGCGTATCAATAATTCTTTATTGAATTTTTGTCCCGGTTTGGTTCTTATCTCCCGCATAACCACTTTATCATTGGTTACGTCGTTACCTTTAAGTATAACCCTGTTAATAGTATACTGAGGACCTTCGTAAACCCGGATATCCAAATCAACGGTATCATGATAAATTTTGGTTTGAACCGGATCGGCCTGGTAAGTTAAATAACCATCGTTCAGGTAAAATGATGAAACGTCGTCGTTATTAGGCGTTGGGCCCGATAACCTTTTGTTCAACTCATCCTCACTAAATATATCGCCCTTTTTAATTTTAAATATCCTGTTTAATACTTCGGAAGGATATTTGGCATTGCCCGACCATTTGATGTTACCAAAATAATATTTATGGCCCTCAAAAAGTTTAATCTTTATACCAACCGTATTTTCGCCGGTTTTAAAAACAGTATCACTTATCAGCTCCGCATCACGATAGCCTTTGTCCTGCATTTGGGTAATCAAATTCTGCTTATCCTCATCGTACTTATCCTGCTTGAATTTTCTGGAGCCGAATAAATTGTACCATTTTTTGGTTCTGGTTTTTGATAAATATTTAGCTAATTTCTTTTGCGAAAACGCCGAGTTACCCTCAAAGGTTACCTGCGTTATCATAACTTTTTGCTTTTTATCAATCTTAATATTCAAAATTACGCTGTTGGCGTCTCCCGGATCTTTTCGCTGAACAATGGTAACAGTAGTATTTAAAAAGCCCTTTTCATTAAAATGTTTTTTAATAATAGCCGTGGTAGTACTCAGTAAATTCTCATTTACAATTTTCCCGGTTTTGTCCGACAGCTTTTTCTGTACATCCTCAATTTCACCTTTACGCAAGCCGGTAATATGCATACGCGACAAACGCGGGCGTTCAACAACTGCAATTTCAAGGTATATGGTATCCAGATTTATTTTGGTGATGAATAATTGCACATCATCAAATAAGCCCTGGCTGTACATATTTTTAATAACATTGGCATTAGCCTCACCTGGTAAGTTTATACGGTCGCCTTTATTCAGTTTTGATATAGTAAGCAATACATCCTTGTCCAGATTTTTTGTACCGGTAATAGTTACACCGCCAATTATATAATCTTTAGGGTCCAGGTAACTCAAACTATCAGCCGGAAGAGCCGATTTGGAAAGCGAAAACCGTGGTTGGTTCGATATCTGGGCTAGTGCCGTCGTACTCAATACAGAAAAAAGAATAGCAAAAAGAAATTTATTCATTCGAATATTTTAGTGGGCTAAAAATAATTTATACAGTTGTTAAAAAGTGTTAAAAGAAAAAATTTAGTTTACCTGCTCGCTGGTCATCCCAAAACGACGCTCACGTTTCTGATAATCAAGTATGGCTTCGAACAAATCTTCCTTGCGGAAATCGGGCCATAATTTTGGCGTAAAATACAATTCAGCATAAGCAATTTGCCAAAGCAAATAATTACTTATTCTGAATTCGCCACTGGTTCTGATCAGCAATTCGGGATTTGGCATTCCGTGGGTAAATAAATTATCTTCAAAAACTTCTTCATTAATGTCGTTTAAATCAAGGTCACCCTGTTGAACCTTATCGGCTATATTTTTAACCGCGCGTAATATTTCACGGCGCGAGCTGTAACTCAGTGCCAGGGTAAGTACCAAACCTGTGTTGTTTGAAGTTTTTTCGATGGCGTTTTGCAGCTCATCATAACACTTCTGCGGCAGCAAATTCAAATCGCCAATGGCATTAAGACGCACGTTTTTTTCCATAAAGTTTTTTATCTCTTTATGAATGGTGCTCACCATCAACTCCATAATAGCCATTACTTCCAGTTTTGGCCGGTTCCAGTTTTCAGTTGAAAATGTGTATAATGTAAGGTATTTTAAATTGAGGTCTACAGCGCCTTCAACCACATCTCTTACAGAAACAACCCCGTTATGGTGCCCGAACACTCTTAATTTGCCCTTTTCTTTTGCCCAGCGCCCGTTACCATCCATTATAATGGCTATGTGCTGTGGCAATTTCAACAAATCAATCTGATCACTATATCCCATTTTACTGATATTAAAAGCCCGTATTTTGGCTTAAACAAGGCGTTATTTCTTTATTACTTATCAATAAACCGCCTAATATTATTTGTTTTTGTTTAATCAATTAGTTTAAAACAGCCCACATCAAGTTTAAAACAGCCCACATTGGCGCAGTTTTTTACGCAAACGCCCATTTTTTCAGGTGACAAAGGTAAAACTTAATTGTAGTTTTTTTAGTATGCTGATAGAAAAGAAAATGTTATGTTTTTTTTGAGGGGAAAAAGCCGGAAAAGACGGCGAAGTGAGCAAAATAGGCAACAGGTTCTGCGTTTAAAAATAAAAGGGGCTAATAAAGTTCCCGGCGGCAGCAACTTTATTAACCCTTCGGTTATCAAATATTCAAACTCGCCCTCTAATAAACGCCTTTTTGTTTTAAAAGATCGATATCTTTGGGAGAGATAGCCGCAATAGCGTAGGTAGGCACATTGGTAATGTTTAGCTCATCAAGCGTATTTACCAGGTTTTCGTATACCGAGTGCTCGGCAGGCTTCACCAATACTATAATACCCTTGCCGGTTGATGATTGTATTAATTTGGCATTATCCAAAATAACTTTCCGCATATCTTTGCCATACCCAATTAGCCGTGGTTGGGTCAAAGGGTGATCGGCCATTCCCATATACCACAGCACATGGTTGTTTTTGCCAAGGCAAAAGGTCATTGTTCTGCTTGCGGGTACAGGGCCTTGCGGACCATCACTCGGCATTACAACCGGCATAACGTGTGGTTTAAGAAGAGATGTGGTCAGCATAAAAAAGGTAATCAGTAAAAATGCAAGGTCAACCATTGCAGTAAGGTCAACACGAACGGGCATCTTTTTTACACGATTTTTGCCTCCTGATTTTCTGGTGGATTGGTTTAGCTCAGCCATGACATTAATGATTTAAGGTTAAACAATAGGTTGAAACGATATAAGGTTTATCGCTTTTATTATTTAACGCTTAAGATACAATTTTTATTGCAACAATGATGCAAGTAAAAGAGATTTGTGATTAGGGATTGGGGATCAAAGATTTGAGACAATTGATGATACCTATAACGTAAAATAACACTTCTCGGTAACGAAGGTATAGGAGATGGTAATTTGGGTGAAAAAGTAAGTATCACGAGGGCTTAGATCGCCGCGCTGGGTACCGGGTGTACCTATATAAACGCCAGTTTTTTCGCCCGACCTGTCAGACAAGGCCTGTTGCAGCGGAGTAAGGCCTGCTTTTGAAGGGTAATAGCCACTCACATCGTCCAGGTAATCGGTATTGGGGTTACGGTAACCTATTTCGGCACCTAAAGTAAACTTGCCCGCAATGTTGTATTTAACGCCAACACCATAAGGGATAGAAAATGCCATGCTTGGAAATGTAGTTTCGCCATTGGTTTCGGCACCGCGCAAATTATAGGTTTGCCCCTGGTAAACAGTTGTTGGGTTGTAGTTAACCGCGCCAAAACCTATATAAATATAAGGCGTCCACACGTTGCTGGTTACCGAGGGGATATATTTAAAAAAGTTAAACTCGGCCAATAGGGCACCTTCCAGCAGTTTATCATTAAAACTCAAATTACGCTGGCGGAATTGCGGATCGCTCGAATTACTGTCGGCCGCGGCAATTTCACCATAAGTAAAATTTGCCCTGAGTGCCAAATAGCCGTTAAAATTGCGCTTAACAAAGAAACTTGCCGATGGCCCGCTGACTTTAAGCGGATTGTTTGGATTTAAATCGCCCATATAGCCGGCAGCACCGGCACCGAGCCCTACCTCCCAGGTTTGAGCCTTTAAACTGAATGATAGTAAAAGCAGAAATGTAGCGAGTATAAATTTTGGCATCCGGTAAATTTAATAATTGCGGACGTCAAGCCCCCATAATAATTTGTTTCTTAACGTTGATAAGTAACTTTCATTATTTAAACGGATTAAATTCAGCTTAAATCCGGCTTTTGTGACTTTAAACCGCATGGTTTTATCAATAATAGCCGTTCTTGAATCGCACGATATCAGGTAGTTATTACCGCGGCACTCTACGTCAAAAGCCAGTGTGCTGGTATCAGGCAATACTATGGGTCTCACGTTTAAGTTATGCGGCGCATTAGGTGTTAAAACAATACTGTTTGATTGCGGGAAAATAATAGGCCCTCCGCAGCTCAGTGAGTAGGCTGTTGAACCGGTTGAGGTTGAAATAATAATACCATCGCCCCAGTATGAATTTAAAAACTCCTCATCCAAAAAAACGTGCGTGGTTATCATGGCCGAGTCGTCGCGTTTATGGATAGTGATATCGTTCAGGGCAAAATTATCTTTACCAAATATCTCCAGCTCCGAGTCCAGGCTCAACAATTCGCGGCTATCCAGCGTAAACTGCCGGTTTACCACGGCATTAATGGCAGCAGCAATATCGTTTTTATTAATACTGGCCAAAAAACCAAGCCGACCAAAGTTTATGCCAATAACAGGGATGCCGGTATCACGTATAACGGTTACCATATCCAGCAGGGTGCCGTCGCCGCCGAGTGTTAAAAACAAGTCAATAAAACCTTTTAATTGGCCCGTGCAATCCAGTACGGTATAATTTACAGATTTAATGGTATCCTTTAAATAATCATGCAGTTGCGGATGTACGTAAATATCAACCGCGTGATGTTTAAGAATATCAAAAACCTGCTGTATGTAAGGCAATGCTACCCCATCATTAAATGGCCTGCCGTAAACTGCTATTTTCATTTTATATAGTTCGTTGATATATCCATAGTTCATGGATCATCGTCCATAGTTTTAAATAATAACCGATCCATCGACTATGGACTATCGACCATGGACTTTTTAAAGATTAAGGTAATTCATCAAAGAATCGTACCTGTCTCGCGAGTTATCGTTATCATCGGTATGATTAAAAGTGGCTTTTATATCATATTCATAGCGTAAAAAAGTAGCTATAATAGCCGAAATATCCTGTTTATTTACCTTTAGGGTTACTTCCATCCGTGTTGAATCGGGAAAGGTGCGCACATAAGAACTTAGTATCTGGGCATTATCTGATTCAACTATTTGCGCCATGTGCGCCAGTGAGTTGTTTTTATTATTTATTTCCAGTACAATAATGCCCCCTGGCTGCGCCACTGAAGTAAGCTGGGCAAAATAGTTTGTTAAAGTATTAATCGATATCAGCCCGAGGTAATTATTTTTATTATCCAGCACCGGTACCACTGTTAGCTGGCGCTCATAAAACATACGGATAACATCATAAATGTGTTGTTCTTCCCGTACATAAGGGTTTACCAGCGATAAGGCCAGCGAACCGATGGGGGTTTGATTATCGCTGGTTTCTACCAGGTCATCCTCACTTACAAGCCCTAAAAACTGGTCTTCATTCACAATTGGCAGATGTCGTACCCGAAATTCCACCATCCGGTCAATCACCTTCTGTATACTATCAGAAGTATGTACCGGTGGAATTACGTCGGCTATCAGTTCAACTGCAAGCATATTATTTTTTTAACTTCTCCAAAAACTGCCCTAACAACTTATTAAACTCTTCGGGCTGCTCCATCATGGCCGCGTGCCCGCATTTATCTATCCAGTGCAACTCCGAGTTGGGTAGTTCTTCATTAAACTCAACTGCAACCTCCGGAGGCGTGATTTTATCGTCTTTACCCCATATCAATGATACGGGTATCGTAATTTTATTCAAGTCATCCTTCATATTATGACGGATGGCTGATTTTGCCATAGCCAATATCCTTATTACGCTATGACGATCATTAATGATACGAAAAACATCATCAACCAGTTCTTTAGTTGCCGTTGCCGGATCGTAAAAGGTATATTCAACCTTTTCTTTTATAAAATCATAACTGCCACGCTTTGGAAACGAACCACCAAAAGCGTTTTCATATAAACCCGAACTGCCTGTTAAAACCATTGCCTTAACAACCGACGGATAGGCCAGCACATAAATCAACGCCACATGCCCACCAAGTGAGTTACCCAATAAGGTAACGTTTTTTAGCTTTTTATATCTTACAAATTTGTGAACGTACTTAGTAAGTGTTTTTACCCCGGTAGTTAACAATGGTAAATCATAAACAGGCAAAATTGGAATAATAACTCTATATTCGGAACTAAACTCCTCAATTACCTTTTCCCAGTTGCTTAATGCGCCCATTAAGCCATGTAGCAGTAGTAAAACTTCCCCTTCGCCCTCATCGATATAACTAAAACCGTTTTCCTCTTTAAGCACGAAATTCATATAAATTTATAAAGTTTAAATTTTAAAGTTAAGCCGGAATTCAATGCTCTTAAAAAAACAGAATATTCCGCCATAAAAATAGTTTATTGCATTTGAGTTACAACTATTAATGCAATTATTTATATCTGGTTGAGTAAGTTGATTGGGTTGGATTAAGTTGGATTAAGTTGATTAAGCGCAATCTAACCTATTCAACTCAATCAACCACTCACTTAACCCAACAGTTGCTTTACCACTTCTGATATGGTACGGCCATCTGCCTGGCCTGCCAGTTCTTTATTGGCAACACCCATTACTTTGCCCATATCAGCTGCCGATGTTGCACCAACGCGGTTGATCAACTCCTGCAAATAGCCTTCAATTTCAAACCGGGTCATTTGTTGTGGCAAATAGGGCTCAATTACCTTCGTCTCGTCCATCTCTATCTTGTATAAATCCTCACGGTTTTGAGTTTTGTAGATCTCTGCCGATTCTTTACGCTGCTTTACCAGCTTTTGCAACACTTTAACTTCGGCTTCGTGCGTTAACTCTTCGGCAGCGCCCTTTTCAGTACGTGCTAAAAGCAATGCTGATTTAATAGCCCTTAAGCCCCTTAAACGGTCCGCTTGTTTGGCCAGCATAGCTTGTTTTATATCCTGGTCTATTTGATTTATGAGTGACATATTTTTTGATTTCGGATTTCGAATGTTCGATTTCGGATTTATGTTATTTGTTACTTTTTAATTCTTTCAAGCTATCCTCTGAAAATTGTGGAGGCGTTGGCCTGTGCGGTGGGCATTACTATCATATCATTAATGTTCACGTGCTTTGGGCGCGATACAGCAAACCATATGGTTTCGGCAATATCATCGGCCACTAAAGGCTCAAATCCTTCGTAAACTTTCTTCGCCCTGTCTTTATCGCCCTTAAACCTCACTTCCGAAAACTCCGTTTCTACAGCACCCGGATGTATACCCGTAACCTTTATGCCGTGGGGCAATAAGTCAATACGCATACCTTTATTTAACGCGTCAACTGCATGTTTAGTTGCACAGTAAACGTTGCCGTTGGCATAAACCTCTTTACCAGCTATTGAACCTATATTTACAATATGCCCGTGCCCGCTGGTAATCATCCAGTTAGCAACCACTTTACTTACATACAATAAACCTTTAACATTGGTATCAATCATGGTATCCCAGTCATCAAGGTTGCCGTTTTGTATAGGGTCAAGGCCTTGGCTTAAGCCGGCATTGTTAATCAATACATTAACTTTTTTCCATTTAGCGGGCAAAGCCTCCAGGTTAGCAATTACCTGTTCGCGGTCGCGCACATCAAATGCCGATACCGCTACTTCAGCGTTATATTTGGTATTTAATTTTTTTGCCAGTTTTTCCAGCCTGTCTTCTCTGCGACCGGTAAGTACCAGATTATAATGCTCACGGGCAAATAAATGAGCACAAGCTTCACCTATCCCCGAGGTTGCGCCTGTTATTAATGCAATTTTAGCCATAGATAGGTAACTATTGCAGCGAAATTATGTTTTTTCGTTGGAATAACTTGTCATTAATTGGCAATCAAAGTCATTTATATTTGGGGGGATGATTTAAAGGCGCGCGTAGAGTTAACTCACTCCGACAACTTATCACAAAAAAGAGGAAAGGAAAAACTGAAAACTGCGAATTGAAAACTGGAAACTCTCAAGCATGAGTTAACACGCTAATGCCCCTTACTCAAATAACAAGCTAAACATTATAGTATGTAAAGACAGTTTGCTTATTGGTGCCGAAAATGGTTGCTGCTCGGGTACTAGCACGTTGCCAAATGAGTTAGATATTTTTATTTCGGGCGATAGCTTAAAGAATTCAAAATAAAAATCAAAACCGAGGCCGGCCTCATATGATCCGTAGCCACTGCTGGTTTTAACCAATTTTTGCAGCGGATCATCATTAGCATCGTCGGCCTCACCTTTGCCAATTTGTTCTGAATATTTTACACCGCCCAAAATATAAGCCCTGAAATTACCTATCCTGTCAGACTTAAGCTTAAACGACAGCGGGAAATCAACAATGGTAGGCTGCATTTGCTTGGTCACATTTTCTGTTGGGTCGGTATAGGTATAGGTAATGGAGCGATCTCCAAAAACCAGTGAGGGCGTACTGCGGATCTCAAGGTGATCGTTGAGGCTGTAACGGGTTATAAAACCTATGGCAAAACCTGGCAGTTTAGTAGAGCTAATGCTGTTCAACGAATCGGTAATATATTTACCGGAGCCCGGATCATAATAAGGCGAGCGCCAGTTTGTTTTTTTTACAATTTTATAATTATTGGTAACGTACGAAAAGGTAAAACCAAAGCTAAGGTCGGTTTGATCAGCCCCACCACCCCATGCAGGTACCACTACTTCCTGTGCAAGCAGGAAATTACTGCAAAATAAAATTAAAATAATGGTTAGGTAGCCGTTTTTTATCATTTAATGCCAGTGTATATTGAACAGATACCAAACGCCAGCGGCCTGCATTTGGTATTTTTAAAACCTACTTTATCCATCAGCGCAGTAAACTTTTCGCCATCCGGAAAAGCAGCTACCGATTCGGGAAGATACGTATAAGCCCTTGAATCTTTGGAAAATAATTTACCGATTCCGGGTGTGATATAATTAAAATAGAATTTATAGAGCTGCTTAACCGGGAAAACCTTGGGTTTTGAAAACTCCAGTACCACTGCTTTGCCCCCTGTTTTTAATACCCGCTGAATATCCGCTAAACCTTTTTCCAGGTGCTCAAAATTGCGCACACCATAGGCCACCGTTACCGCATCAAACTGATTATCGCTAAAAGGGAGTTTTTCCGAATCGCCAAGTTTTATTTCAAATTTGTCGCCCATGCCGCGCTTATTTATTTTTTGCTGCGCGATATCCAGCATCCCCTGTGAAATATCAACCCCTATAATTTTTTCGGGCTTTAGGATTGATAAGGCTTCAAACGCAAAATCGCCTGTGCCGGTTGCAACATCCAGTATTAATTTAGGCTGATTTTTTTTTAGTTCATTAATTGCTTTTTTGCGCCATATAATATCAATCCCCAGCGATAAAAAGTGATTTAAAAAATCGTAAGTTTTAGAAATATTATTAAACATATCGGCTACCTGTTCTTTTTTGGTAGCCTGCTCGTTTTGGTAGGGTGTTACTATTTTACTCATACTTATGGGGCAAAGATAGTTATTTGAACGGCTGATTTAGGTTGCTGGTTTCCCGATTTATTTGTCACTAACCTTACTTGCATTATGATACAAGCAATCACGCCTTCAAAGCACCTATCCCTGCCAAAATATTACATTACAATTACCAGTCTTTTACCCGCAGCAATGGGTTCATGCCAAGCCGTTTCAACATCCCTCAAAGGGCGGGTAACGGTTTCTATTTTCAGCTTACCTAAAGCCGAAAGCAGCAACATCTCTGGCAAAATTTCTGAATTGAGCTTTTCCATTGCATCCGCCTGAACACTCCCAAAGCCCGATCCCAACAACTCAATAGCTGTACTTCTTAATATATTGCTCGACACCTTAATTTCATCGCCAGCCATTGAGCCAACGGTAACAAAGCGCACTATGGGCGTAATATTATGCAATCCACCGCCTTTCAATGCATTAATAATTACCTCGGCCGGATGCCCCCATGTGTAATCAATAACGCTGCTGATAGGGGTATTGCTATGTATTTCCTTTATCTGCTTAATTATGGTTTCGTCATCATGCTTCAGCGAAATAACTTCATCGGCCCCTAATTTCATCAACAGTTTTAACGACTCGGGGTTACGACCTGTGGCAATTACTTTTTTGGCGCCGTAATATTTGGCAATTTGTACTGCTGCTTGCCCGGTAACTCCAGTGGCACCGTTAATTAAAACCGTATCGCCTGCTTTTATCTGCGCCCGGTATTTAATAGCCAGCGCAGCGCCCATAATGGCATTGGGCAGCGCAGATGCCGTAACGTCATCAATTCCATCGGGCAAAACGGTATATTGATTTTTATTGATCAGCGCCTTTTCGGCAATCATGCCGGTGATACCGACAGCGTATACGCGGGCACCATCCTCTAACACACCAACGCCATCAACACCTACCACGGTCGGTAAATTGGTGTGGCTGGCATAATGGCTGCCACTGGCGCGCGCCTTATCCAAATTTTTAACAGACGCAGCTTTAACGGTAATTAAAACCTGGTCGTCATTTTGCGGAACGGGTACTGCAAAATCTTCATATTTGGGAGCGGTGCCCAACTGATGTAATACGGCTGCTTTCATAAATTAGCGTGTTTTGTTAAATTTATTAACTTTTGTTTGAGAAGATTGTTTAAACAGAAATTTATAAAAAAACAGCTGGCTTATTTTCTAATTCAAAAGTTATTTTAAACTGTACATTCCAGTATTCCAACAGGCAATAAGGCGCAATATCTGCAACTATAATTCAGTTGCAAAATTCATTTCAATTGATTAATTTTGATATCAACAATCCACCATAAAGAATCGTCTTATTAAACTGAGAAAAATCCTATTAGAAAACTAATAGAGATAAAAGTATAGAAAGGAATCATTTTTATGATAAATAAAAGAAAAAAATTAACAACAAGCTATTATGTCACGACAAGAAAAGCTAATCAGTCGTTTTCTATCAGCCCCCAAAGACTTTACCTGGGAAGAATTAATTAAAATTTTATCATTCTTTGGATATCAGGAAACAAAAGGCGGAAAAACCGGAGGATCAAGAAGAAGATTTGTTGATGACAAGAAAAATATCATCACTCTTCATAAACCGCATCCATCTAACATAGTTAAGAGTTATGCAATTCACGAGATAATTGCGCATTTAAAATCAAAAGAACATATTAAAGATGAATGACATTTTACAGTACCAAAACTATTACGCTTCGGTACATTTCAGCGCCATTGACGAAGTCTTTTATGGTAAAATACTTGGAATTAATGATCTTGTTAGTTTTGAGGGTTCATCTGTAAAGGAGCTAAAAAAAGCATTTAAAGAAGCGGTTGAAGATTACTTAAAAACCTGTTCCGAAATTGGGAAAACTCCTGACAAAACCTACAAAGGAACCTTTAATGTACGTGTATCATCCGCTTTACACAAAGAAGCTTCACTATTTGCCGCGGTTCACAATATTACACTAAACGAATTTGTTAAAACTGCCCTTTCATTCGCATTACAGCGCAAAGACGAGGTTAATCAAGTTATCGACGCTTAAAAACTGAATGGAAGCTTAGTTAAAAGTTTTTTTTAATTAAAATCCAGGCTCCCTTAACATTCCAAATATTATCTAACAATTATTTTAACTCTCCCAGCAAACCCTCAATATCCAACCGGCGGGTAAACATGGTTAGTTTACCGTTTTCATCTAAGGGCCATAGTTCGCGGGGCCTGTCCCAGTAAAGCTCAACTCCGTTTTTATCGGGATCATCGAGGTAAATAGCCTCCGAAACACCGTGATCCGAAGCGCCGGTTATGGGGTATTTGGCATCAATTAATCGTTGTAGTATCGCGGCCAGATCTTTTCTTTCGGGATACAGTATGGCAGTATGAAACAAACCAGGTGCATATTCAGGTGCCGGTGGCGCTCCCTTGCTTTGCCAGGTGTTTAAGCCAATATGATGATGGTAACCCCCGGCAGATATAAATGCTGCCTGATCGCCATATAACATCATCTTATCAAACCCCAGCAAACCACTATAAAAATCAAGTGATTTTTGCAGGTTGCTCACCTTTAAATGTACGTGGCCTATACGTGTTTGAGCCGGTATTTTATATTGATCCATAAATTACATGTTTAAACATCAAATCTACAAAAGTATTGAGCCGATAGTGTGTAATAATTGTAAAATAAGCAAACGTTGGTTAGTGTCATAATAGGTCACTATACAATATAGTACTATTTTCATCTTCGTCAGCTTCTTTTAGTTCAGTTTTTATTTCTATGGAATTGTCTTTTCTTCTGTTAGCGGGAACCGGCGCACCACCGGCTATGCCAATTCCAAAAGATGCAAGAACAATCAGCATTACCATGCCTGCAATCCGCAGCATTTTTTTTAATTGCTTCACGCCTGTTAAATATTATAGCCATGCCAGATAAAATCCGGCAAAAACCTTTTTGGATAAAATGAATAATTGGACTACCGCAATAGCGGTTAAATGAAATTTGAGATTAGCTCAAAATTGGATGGGCATCGTTTTTGCCGCTTTGAGGGATTATTTTAATGCAGCAAAAGTTAGAAAGAAGTGGTTTTGACAAAATTACTCCGGAATGCAGTTTCAGGCTAACATCTGCCAGCTTGCTGTGAAACCTGCATAAGTTTAATATCCTGGTTGATAAAAAAGCTGCGACATGCTGTATATAAACCGTTGCTGATTTAACCGGATATTGAAAGCCTTGAATTACCCTTGAATTTGTGCAAGTAACCCAGGTTGTTTGTACAACTGCAGGCCCGGGTTGAGAAGATATCACCAGATTGGAAAAAACAAAAAAACCAAGCAATAAAATTGCCGCCTGCATTATTTTCCTGCAGTTGTTTTTAAAACTATACCTATCCGGGGAGTACATGATAAAACGAAGTTACAAAGAATACTTAAATCTAAATGTTACAAATTCTCGCATCTTACCTTTATCTTTACCAAATGATCGTAAAATCAGCCGAATTTATTTGCAGCAATACCCAGATGTCAAAATTGCCGCCGCCGGTAAAGGCAGAATATGCTTTTATCGGACGGTCAAACGTGGGTAAATCGTCGCTCATAAATATGCTGGCCGGCAAAAAAGGGCTGGCAAAAACATCGCAAACGCCTGGCAAAACACAGCTTATTAATCATTTTTTAATTAACGATAGCTGGTATATTGTTGATTTACCCGGATACGGATATGCCCGGGCCTCCAAAACTAAAAAAGCCGACTGGAACAAATTCATCCATACTTATTTAGATAAGCGCGAAAGCTTGCAATGTGTAATGGTGCTGATTGACAGCCGACTGGAGCCACAAAAAATAGACCTTGAGTTTTGTAACTGGCTGGGCGAAAAAGGACTGGCTTTTGTTTTGATATTTACCAAGGCGGATAAACAATCGTCTGTAAAAACAGATCAGTGTGTGGCGCAGTTTAAAAAAGCGCTGTCACAAACATTTGATGAATTTCCGCAGTATTTCGTCACCTCGTCCGAAACGCAGTTAGGGCACGATGAGGTATTGAACTTTATAGGTGAAATAAATAAGCATTTTGTAATACCAACCATAAACATTTAACCAAAAAAACAAAATCTATGAAACGTACAGCGCACGCCCATTGGAACGGCACTTTAACCGAAGGAAAAGGCGAAATTACTACCCAAAGCACTATTTTAAACAACACCCAGTATTCATTTAAAACCCGTTTTGCCGATGGTATCGGTACAAACCCCGAAGAGCTGATAGCGGCTGCTCATGCAGGCTGTTTTACCATGGCGGTTGGTGCAGTTTTAACTCAGGCTGGTTTTACACCAAATGATTTAAGCACCGATGCTATTTTAGATCTGGATATGGTTGCATTAAGCATCACCGGTATCCAACTTAACCTTACGGCATCGGCCATTGACGGTGTAAGCGAAGAGAAATTTAATGAAATTGCCGAAGGCGCAAAAGCAAATTGCATTATTTCAAAAGCACTAAACGTGCCTATTACGTTAAGTGTAAAATATGCTTAATTTGTTGTAGTCAGAAAATTAACAAAGTCCGGAAAATGGTGGCGTAAATATCTTGATGGTATAAAAGCGCGCAAAGTTTTCCGGGCTTTTTGCTTTTAAAATGTTCCGGCTTCCGCCATCCCCTACACCATCTCCAGCCTCGCCTCGGTTGATAGAGCCGCTGGTATGGTGAATGAGAATTCAGTGCCTTTACCCGGTTTGCTGGTCACCCATATTTTACCACTGCACTTTTCAACAAGGTCCTTGCAAAATAACATCCCCATGCCCGTTCCCGATTCATTGTTAGTACCTGTTTTGCTGTTTACTTTTCCTTTAAAAAGTTTATTCAACTGATCTTCGCTCATGCCTATACCGGTATCTTTTACCGTTATCACATGGCTATTGTCATCCTGTTTGCTGGCGGTAATTTCAATAACATCATTATCGTTCGAAAACTTAATGGCATTGGTTATCAAATTGCGGATAACTATACGTATTGAGTTTGGATCGGCCGATGCAACTATATCATCAGGCACATGATCAATCAATTTAATTCCTTTTGTGGCAGCCTGTTCCAGGTAGCTGTCAACTTCAAACGTTACAATATCTTTAATGTAAAAACTCTTTGCCGAGCTTTCAAAATTTTCCATCTGGCTGTTTATCCAAAATAGCAGGGTATCCAAAAAGTCAGATGTGTATTCCAGCTTTTTCAGTACACCTGGTATCATTTCAAGCAATTGCTGGTGGGTAATCGTATCATCCTGCAACAAGCTAAACAAACCGCGCAAAGTGCTTAAAGGCGCTCTCAAATCGTGCGCTAAAACTGAAATCAACCGGTCCTTCAAAATATTCAGGTCGTTTAACTTTTGAGCCTGATCATCCAGATCTGTTTTTTGTTGCAGTACCTCCCGGTTCTTCTCTTCCAGCTTTAAATTGATGCCCTGCTGTTTACGTTTTTGCCTGTAGTAAACAATCGAAACGCTTATCATCGCAATGATGATGGTTAAAAATATTAAGTTGATCAACTGTTGCTGCTTAAGGCTTTGTTCGTACAAAATTTCTTTTTCGCGCTGTTGTTGCGCCAGCTGGTGTTGTTTATTTGCAAAATCGTGCTCCAAATTGTACGAAGTTAGCTTTTGCATGCTCTCATTATTGTTCAGGCTATCTTTCAGATCAATGTATTGCCTCAACAACTTATAGGCCGCATCATATTGCCCCAACCCGGCAAGGGTTCTGTTTAGTTGCAATGCGGCATCAGAGCGTACAGCCAGGTTACCCAGCTTACTTGCCATTTGCTGACCTTCAACGGCATACTTGTAGGCATTAACATAGTCGCGTTTCATGTTGTAAACCGTGGCGAAACCAATTAAAGTATAAGCCTGGTTGTAAACAATTTTATATTTGCGGGCTACCTGTAATGATATATCCAGGTAGTTTACAGCCTTGGCAAATTCTTTTTTATGTGCATAGCAAAGGCCCAGGTCGGTATAAATTGAGCTCATGCCATCCTTATCGTCCTGGCGGCGGGCAATCCTGTCAGATACGTTTAAATAAGCTATCGCACGGTCGTAATTCCGCTGTGCAAGCCATACTTCGCCAATATTCTCATTAACAACTCCATAACCTAGTATATCATTACTGGCGTAATAAATACCATAAGCCTTTTTATAATACTCAAGCGCTTTAGGATACACCTGCATGCCGTATAAAACAAAACCTATATCATTATAATTAGCCGCAGCGGCCAATTTATTATTTAATTTCAAGTCGATAAACAAAGCCTTATAATAATAATCAAGCGCTTTGGGTAACAGGCCCTGGTTAAAATATAATATGCCTATATTTTTATAGCTATCGGCCTCATCCATTTCATTATGGAGTTTTCTGTTTAAATCAACCGCCATATTTAAATAGCGCAATGCCAGCTTATACTGCGCCAGCAAATTGTACATGCGGCCGCAAAGCGTATAACAGTTGCTTAAACCCCTATAATCTTTTATGCTTTTATAAATGGAAATGGCTTCGTTAAAATTCTCAATAGCTAACGGATATTTGCCCTTAAAGTAATTGGCATGCGCAATTTGCAGTAAGCCATTGGCTATTCCTGCTTTGTAATTAATTTTGTGGGAAAGATCAATGCTTTTTTGCCCGTAATACAGGGTACTGTCGGGATTTGATTCGAAGTAGTTGGCGGCTAAGGCGGTTAGCCGGTTAATGTAAAGGGTATCGGGGGCGGCTTCGTTTTTGGACGATGCCACCAAAGTTTTTAAACTATCAACACGTCCCCTGTTGATAATTGAAAAACCGCTTAAAGAAATTAATAGAAAAGAAAAAGTTAAATAAATTCTCAAGATAATACGCCCCTTATTTTCAAATACTTGTTGTAACACACCTTGTATTACAGGCATTTGTACGCAAGTAACATACAATTTTGTTTTGTCAAAATAAAAAAAATAAAAAAAGCCCATTTCCTGTAAAGAAAACGGGCTTTTTAAAGAATATATTTTACCTTATTTAAGGTTATTAACAAATTTGGTAAGCTTTGATTTATTGTTCGAAGCTTTATTTTTATGAATAACGTTCTTTTTTGCTAAACGGTCAAGCATTGATATAACCTTTGTTAAAAGTACACTCGCTTCAGCTTTGCTGCTAGTGCTTCTTAATTTTTTGATGGCGTTCCTGGTGGTTTTAGCCTGGTACCTGTTACGTAAGCGCTTCGCAGCGTTTGCACGGATCCTTTTTAATGATGATTTATGATTTGCCATTGTATAGCTTTGTTATTCTTTCTATTATTTTTAAGGACTGCAAATATACGATGGTTATTTTAATTTTCAAACACCTTTTTTAATTTAGTTTTTTGAGCCTTTGGATGTTGTAAACTTAACGCGTTTAAAGGCTATAAATTTAAATACTGCAATAGTGCGTTTCCATTAAAACTTCTACACACCAATTTTTAATTAAAATCTTTTAAATTACTACCTTCAAAAAGTTTCAAATTACAACAAAATAAACCTTACAACAGTGCTGCCCATTAAACAAGCGTTCCGCATAATAACCGGCTTTATATTAATCTTGTTATTTTCGTCATGGGGTTTTTATGCGCATTTCCGAATCAACAGGCTGGCCGTTTTTACCTTACCAAAGGCCATGGCGGGCTTTTACAGGGCCAATATCCAGTTTATTACAGAACATGCCATCAGTGCTGATAAACGGCGCTATGTGGACTCGACCGAAGCGCCACGGCACTATTTTAATGCCGATCATTATGGCAAAACCCCTTTTGCCGCTGTTCCGCAAAACTGGGACGATGCCGCTATTAAATTTACCGCCGATACACTTATTAAATACGGCACCGTTCCGTGGACTATTCAATACAATTATTACCGGCTGGTTAAAGCTTTTAAAGAACATGACACCACTGCTATATTAACTGCATCGGCCAATTTGGGTCATTATATTGCCGATGCGCATGTCCCGCTGCACTTAACACTCAATTATAACGGGCAGCTAAGCAATCAAACAGGCATACATGCGCTTTGGGAAAGTCGCATTCCCGAATTATTTGGCGATCATTACAACTTGTATATTGGCAAGGCCCGTTATATTGAAAATCCGCTGGCCGAAGCTTTTAAAATATGCCGCAGCTCATTTAAAAGCATTGATAGCGTATTACGTTTTGAACGGATGCTAAGCAAAACCTACCCGCCTGATAAAAAATACATCACCGAAAAACGAGGTAAAAGAGAGGTAACGGAATATTCAGAAGCATATGCAAAGGCCTATCAAAATATGCTGAATGGCATGGTACAGCGGCGTATGCGTTCGGCCGTACTATCTGTAGGTAGTTTCTGGTACTCTGCCTGGGTTGATGCCGGGCAGCCGGATCTGGACAAGCTGATTGCCCAACCCTTAACCGCCGATGAAACAACAAAAATTAAACAGGAAGAAGTAGTTTTTAAAGGCGGTAAAGCTAAGATCACCGTAAAATAGCAGGCTAACCTAAGCAGCCTGCTGTTTATTCATCCGGCTTTTTATGGCCGCAAAAATTGCAGGCAATACGGATACTGCTATAATTACTATCCCTACCAAAGCAAAATGAGCTTTAAAGAAAGGAACATTGCCTAAAAAGTACCCGGCAAATAAAAACACAATAATCCAGGCGGCACCGCCTATAATATTGTATAAGCTGTATTTCACAAACGACATTTTGCTTACCCCGGCCACAAAAGGCGCTATGGTACGTATAATAGGCATAAACCTGCTAAAAATTACGGCCAGCGCACCGTGTTTCTCAAAAAACTCATGCGTTTGCAGGTAATAATCAAGCTTTAGTATCTTGTTTTCTTTCTTAAAAACTTTAGGCCCCAGATAGCTGCCCGCCAGGTAATTTACCGTATTGCCTGTAAATGCAGCGGCAATTAAAATAAGGGTAAGCACATAAATGCTAAGTCCGGTAGTTCCCGCAGCAATTAAGGCACCTGCAGCAAATAGCAGCGAGTCGCCAGGCAAAAATGGGGTAACAACAAAGCCTGTTTCGGCAAATATTATAGCAAATAATATCAAATATGTTAAAGCATGATACTGGTTAATAATATCTTCCAGATGCTTATCAATATGTAATATAAAATCAATGAGGCTTTTAATCAGTTCCAAGGCTTTTTAGTTTTGGGGCAAAATTATAAATTATATTCAGTAATCATCGGAAGTAACAAACCTATTCTACCTGATGAGCATCATCCGGTTTCATTAACTACATCAACTATTTATTTGTAATTATCCCTGCATTAAATGCCGCCGAATCGGCACGGGTGGTGTAACCATAAGCATAAATGGTATACAAGCGGCCATCCTGTATAGTTACTGACGGCTGATCGTTCAGCACGCCTGTAGTACCGGTGGTCATTATCTGCATATCATAAGTACCTACCGGAATTTCTTTAAAAGCGGTAGTGGTTAAATAAGGCACCGCACCAAAAGCGAGTGTGCCATTGGCATAAAAATCGAGTCCGGTAGTACCTGTAGGCGAAGCATTTACAAACCTTATTTTACCTCTGCCTATAGCAGGTTCACTTTCGGCATTATCAACCGTAAAAATTTGCTGGGGCACGCCGCTTACCGCCGAACCTGTTAAAAATAGCGTATACTTTAAACCTGTTTTTAAAATATCGCCCCGTGAAAATAAGGTGGTACCAGAGTTTCCGTTGTAAATAAAAGGCCTGAACTGGTACGGTGTATCTGTTGATGGCACATAAAAATAACCCGAACTAACGCCATAAATGTATGGGCTTGTTAAACTGTTTACCTGGTTGTAATCAATATAAAGCGAGAGATAACCCAAATTAGGGCTTAAGTTTAAAATTTGATATTGGATATTAAGGCCGCTTGGGCTTGCCGCTCCCGATTTACCGCACGACTGCATGGCCAAAATAAAAACCGGCCCAGCCATCACTAAGCATAGCCAAATCCTGAAAGTATTTTTTATTTTAAATATCATTTATCCTGGTTTAATGATTTTGCGCTACACTAATATTAAATGCGGCAGTACCTTTTCCATTTAGCAAACCTTTTGAAAAAATGGTAAAAATGCTCCCTGCTCCAAAAGTTATAGTGGTATCAAGCTTAGGTGTCGAAGATCCCGACTGATATACCGTAACTTCATTTGCACCACCCGGAAACAACAAAAATACACTTGATGTTTTAAATGCACGCGTCTTAAAGTTAAGTGTACTGCCCACATAAACATCCAGATTACCGGCATCCGGCGATGCATTAACAAAACGCACCTGCGTGGTATCCGGATAAGCCGTGTAGGTAAGCAAAGTATCGCGGGTATAAAATGTACTGCCTGATGCCTCACCATAAACATACATTGAGTAGTAAATGCTATCCAGCAAAGTTACGGGTGTGCTAAATAAAACCGTTGAATTGCCTGCTTTTTTAAACTGGTAATTTTGCGTGCCCGATGGCACTGAAATATAAAACGATTGGCCGCCCGGGTATAAGCTGGATGTATTGTTTTGGCGTGTGCCGTTCAAATAAAAATTCAGGGTATCGGCCGATGCATTTACCACGTTGAGAAACGAAGAAGGGACAGTTTTAAAAACCTCGTCGTTATTTTTACACGAGTACAATACTGTTAAAGCAGCTACGATCAATAAAACTGAAAACCTTGTATTCATATAAATAATTGCTATAATAACTGCTTATTATACGTTTTGTTATAGTACCGAACAAAAAAGTCCGGTTTCGGGCCGGACTTTTGTATTAGTGATCAGCGATTAGTGGCTGAAGGTAAGTCTTGACAGTTAAATAAACAGTTTTAGTAAAACCGATGAGCCTAATCTCCAATCACCAATATCAAGTCACTAAAACCAAATCTCTACTCACTAATCGCTAATTATGCGTAGCTGTTAAGCATTACCGGCATCACCAGCATCAATACGTCTTCATTTTCGTCTCCGCCTTGTGGCAATAATAAACCGGCACGATTAGGGGTCGACATTTCGAGCAAAACTTCTTCGCAGCTCAGGTTTTTTAACATTTCTATTAAAAAACGGGCATTAAAGCCAATTTCCATGTCCTCGCCTTCATACTGACAGGTTAAACGCTCATGAGCTTCGTTAGCAAAATCAATATCTTCTGATGATATATTTAACTCGCTGCCATTTATTTTAAGCCTTACCTGGTGGGTAGTTTTGTTGGCATAAATAGCCACACGACTTAATGAACTTAAAAACGACTGGCGGTCGATATTCAATTTATTGGGATTATTCAACGGAATAACGGCCTCATAATCTGGGTAACGCTCGTCAATTAAACGGCATACCAGGTTGATGTTGCCAAACTTAAAAAATGCACTGGTAGTGTTATATTCTACCGATACATTTACATCATCATTGGGTAATGCTGATTTTAACAACGTTAACGCTTTTTTAGGCAATATAAAAGATGTAGTACCGGCAGCTTTGGCATCCTTACGGCGATAACGCACCAGTTTATGGGCATCGGTAGCAACAAAAGTAAGGTGCTGGGTTGATAGCTGGCAGTAAACACCCGTCATAGCCGGACGCAGTTCATCGTTACTAACCGCAAAAATGGTTTTATTAATAGCCTCTGCCAAAACAGATGCAGGCAGGTTTACCGATGATGCATTTTCAACAACCGGAATTTTCGGGAAATCTTCACCATTCTCTCCGTTCAGCTTATATTTACCATCTCCGGCGTTTATTTCAATAGCAAAAGTTTTATCATCAACAGAAAAAGCAATAGGCTGCTCTGGCAATGATTTTAAAGTTTCTAACAAAATGCGCGATGGTATGGCAATGCGGCCGTTCTCTTTTGCCTCAACAGGCAAAGAGGTGGTCATGCTGGTTTGCAGGTCGGTAGCCGAAATAGTTAAGTTTCCATCTTTTATCTCGAACAAAAAGTTCTCCAATATGGGCAATACAGTGCTATTGCTTAGCGCGCCGCTAACAGCCTGCAGTTGCTTGAGTAAGGTTGATGTAGAAACAATAAATCTCATATAATTACAATTAATCAATCAAAAGTATAAAATTTAACGTGCATACTTCCGCCTGCGGATATAATGTTGAAAAATAGCAAATATTAACAGCAAAGCCAAAGGAACAACCGTGTTAATTACCTGCCAGTACAACTTTTCGCCGCGGATACGTGCACGGTTAAGCAGGCGTATTTTAACCTCTTTGGTACGCAGTGCAATAAGGCCCGAGTCGTCCGTCATATAATCGGCAATATTCAGCAGCAGGTTCTTGTTGCCAAAGTCCTGGCGCATATAATGGTCATATCCCAGCGGGAAAGGCGATCCGTCAGAACCCACATCGTTTTTAAAAATATCACCATCGCTTATCACAATCATTTTGGTAGGCACGCTTTGCGGCAGCGAGTTTACATGCTCGGTTAAGCCCGGTGGTGTTGGGCGGTTCAAAAAGTCGCTGGTAAACTTACCTTCCAGCAGCACAGCAACCGTTTTAGGGATGCTTTGAAACTGTTTAGGGTCCGGCTCCTGCTCAATAGCCTGCAACGATATAATATGCGGTGCCCCTATTTTTTTATTATAGGGCGATGAAGTAAGCAAAATTGTTTTTTTAACATTTTTAACCGCCAGTGTATCAATAGTACTCGCAAACTCACTGCGTATGCCGTCCAGATTTTTAACAATGGGGTTTTTTGACAGCGGCATAAACACCGGGTAATACAGCCACGGCACCATTTGTATTTGTGCCTGCCCGCCAACATTACCTGTTGCAATAGGTATTTGGGCGCAGCTGATATCGGCTATTAAATCATAATTTATGCGTACGCCATAGGTAAACAACTGATCGTCCAGATTCAACTGTTTCGGAAACGACATCTGGTCGCCGCCATGGCCCCGCAGACTGTCCAGTTCGGCGTTTACCTGGTCAATCGCCCATAACACGCGTCCACCCCGCATAATGTATTGGTCAATTTTATACTTTTCCAGTTCGGTAAATGCAGTATCGGGTTTGGGGATAATCAGCAGCCTTACCTTTTCTAAAACGCTAAACGGAACTGTTTTAAGGTTTAAGCGTCCAATTTCAAAACCATCCGATAATGATTTCATAGCATCATTAACCTGTAAATCGCTCAGCTCGTGATCGCCCTCGGCAAAGGCAACAATAGGCTTGCCACCGCTGGTTATTTTTTTAATGGCTGATGAAAAGGCGTATTCCAGGTTCTGGATTGAGTTATTGTAAACTTCCTCGTCTGATAAGCCTATCCGGTTTTGTAATAAATTAACAGCAACATATTTACCCCTGTACTCCACCAATGCTTCGGGGAAGAGCAACATTTGCGTAACGCCGTTATCGGTTTTAATACTCGTTGGCTGTGATACTATGCCTTTAGCTTCCAATGTATCATAAGCTGCCTTTTGCAAACTATCGGGCAGGCTTTTAATATAGGCTACAGGATCTACAGATTCAAACTGTAACTTACCGTGGCTGTAGGCCTGCAAATCGCTCAGCATGTCGTTGGTGGCGCGCTGCAAGCGTTTCATCTCGCCGTTAAAGTTATCGCCCTTTAAATAAACCGCTATCCTAACCTCGTCTTTAAGGCTATCCATTACGCCACGGCTTACTTTTGATATGGTAAAACGTTTTTCCTTAGTAAAGTCAAAACGTGTAAAGGTAAAATTGGATATTATCCCCAGCAAAATCAGTATGCCAACAATGGAAAAACAAGATTTCGCATCGGCGCTTTTCATGCTTTTTTGCCTTTGTTTAATCAACACAAACAAGGTAAGGCATATAAACAAGCCGGTAAGGATAATGAAATAAACCAGGTCGCGGGTATCCAGTACACCGCGGCTTACCGATTGGTAATGGGCAGTGATACCCAAATTTTCGAGACTAAGGTTTTGAAGCGATAACAGCTGACCCAGTGAATCAAAACCGCTGTAAAAAAAGAAACAGAAAAATACGGCTACCGTAAATGCTATAATCTGGTTCTTACTGATGGATGAGGCAAACAAACCAATGGCTGCAAAGCTGGCTCCAAGCAAAAACAAACCGATGTATGAACCAATAACGCCGCCTGTATCAATATTGCCCTGTGGCGTACCCAGCGTGTAAACGGAATAATAATAAACCAGCGTAGGTAGCAATGCAAACAGCACCAATAAAAGACTGGCAAAATATTTACCTAACACTATTTGCCAATCGGTTAAAGGGCGGGTTAGTAAAAGTTCAAAAGTGCCTTCTTTACGCTCTTCGGCTAGTGACCGCATGGTAATGGCCGGTATCAGGAACATAAAAAGGTAGGGTGCGGTACTGAACAAACTGTCTAATCCGGCGTAGCCGTAATCAAGGATACTTGATTGGGGGAATACCCATAAAAATAATCCTAATACCAATAAAAACACACCAATGGTAACATAAGCTACCAACGAACTGAGGTAAGAAATAATTTCTTTTTTGAGGATGCTGAGCACTTGAAATATTTATGGATTAAATGCCGAAATAGAAAACTGTACTAAACAACTGGTACAGCCAAACAATTATTGTGTTGAAACTAAACTTAATGAAACATCGCTATTTAAAACCTTTCGGCCAAACGTAATGCAAACTGGCCAAAGTCAACAGGGTCTTTAAAAGCACCACTTATGCCATAATCGTCTTTTATGTGATTTTCAGGTTCCTGGTGCCATCCTTCATACCTGATACCAATTTCAAAACCAGGCTTAAAGGAATAACCAATACCTCCCGAATAATCAAACGCACCACCGCCACCGTGCTGGCAAAAAATGGACTGCCCTAACTGGCCCTCGGCATAAAAACCGTTTACTATGTAGTACTTAGCACCCACCTTTACCGGTACATAAGCAACTGTTGCGGGCACGTAAGCATTTTGCAATTTTGTTTTTATGCCGAATGATTCGTAACCTGCTTCTAAAGTAAAATCTAATTTTTTACGAAAATGATACTCATACTTAAGTGAGCCGCCAATACCAACATTTAATAAAGCGTTCACACTGTAAAGCGGCAATGCGCCGTAAATACCCAGGTTAAAATCGCCTATTTTTGATGATTGAGCAAAACTGCCGAATGCAAATCCTACTGATAATGTTAATAGTAATATGAATTTTTTCATATATGCTTGTGGTACATCTAAGTTCATAGCAAACATAAAAAATATTTGCAGTTTTTTTAGTCACAAGCTCATTTTAACCTAACCGGTTAATTGTATTCAAATTATAGCTTAAACCGGTACGCAACGCGCACGGCAATCTGGCTTATGGAGCTCCCGTCGGCAAGGCGGCTCTCATAGCGTAAACCCAAATCAATGGTTGCTTTATGTTTGTTGGTTGGGGCCGATACTCCTATTATGGGCGCATAAATAAACCCAATTCTGGAAGCCCCATAATTTGAATTTAAATTAGCCGATGCACCCAAATCGCCCTCAACGTAGGCAATTTTTGAGAAATAGTATTTGGCGCCCACTTCTATCGGCGCGTATACTAAGTTATCCGCAGTAACATTGTCATCCAGCTTAATAACATAGGTACTTAAACCAGCAGTTGCCGTAATGCTTAAGTGCGATGCTGCAACCGGAAATTCCACCTTTGCAGATGCCCCCAAAACGGTGCCATAAAAATCCGTCGCTGAACCTACAGGCATCCCATACTCAACCCCTAAACTTAACTGACTATTTGTTTTTGTTTGTGACAGGCAAGATGCTGTACTCATAAACAGTACAGCCGAAAAAAGTAAAATAAATTTCATTGTTTATAATAAAATAATGCCAACAGGAACTGTGTTACTAGCCACTCCATTGCTTTTCCTTTTACGCAAATGTTTCGCTACAAGTTGTGGGGATGGGGTTAAAATCTTATTACCCGTTAGTAAGCCCGATAAAGATATTTTCGAGCGATTTATCTTTATTTCCCTTTCTCAATCCATCCAGGGTATCGTTGGCTACAATTTCTCCTTTGTTGATGATGATCACATGGTTACACACCGCTTCAACTTCCTGCATAATATGGGTGCTGAGGATAACGGTTTTTGTTTTACCCAAATCGAGGATCAACTGGCGGATGCCTATCAGTTGGTTAGGATCAAGGCCCGAGGTGGGTTCGTCCAGTATCAGTACTTGCGGATCATGCAAAATAGCCTGTGCCAGGCCCACCCTTTGGCGGTAACCTTTTGAAAGCTGTCCTATTTTTTTATGCTGCTCGGGTACCAGCCCCGTTAGTTCAATTACCTCATCAATACGTTTTTGGGGCGATGCCATCTGGTGTATGCTGGCAATAAAAGCCATCGATTCTTTTACATACATATCCAAATAAAGCGCATTATTCTCGGGCAGGTAGCCGATGTTACGTTTAACTTCCAGCGGTTGTTTTTCTACATCAAAACCACATACCGAAGCCTTACCCGAAGTTTGGGGGATAAAGGTGGTCAATATTTTCATGGTGGTTGATTTCCCTGCCCCGTTAGGACCTAAAAAACCCAATACACCCGGTTCTGCGCTAAAACTAATGCTATCTACGGCCTTTTGGGCACCATAAACTTTGGTTAATGATTCAACAACGATACTCATGCCCCAAATGTAAATTTTAGATATGAGATTTGAGATGTGAGATGCGAGAAAAATTCAGGAATAACTTTACCGTCTACTTTAAAAATATCCTATCTAACAAAAAGAAAACAGCAAACACTACGCTGGCAATGCCATTTGTGGTCATAAAGGCAAAATTTACGCGGCTCAGGTCGTTTGGTTTAACCAGCAGGTGCTGATAGATGAGCATAGTGCAGAAAAACAATATCCCCACATAATAAAGCACACCAACCTGTGTAAAAAATACCGGCATTATTACAAAAGAGGCAGAAAGCACGTGTAAAAAGGTCGACAATCGCAAGGCATTCACCTTACCCAGCCACGCGGGGATGGAGTGCAGGTTTTCGTTGCGGTCAAAATCCTCATCCTGCAGGGCATAAATAATATCGAAACCGCTTACCCAGCATAATACCGCCAACGAAAAAAACAATGGCGTTAAGGCAAACTGACCTGTTACCACCAAATACGCCCCGATAGGTGCCAGCGAAAGCCCCAAACCCAATACCAGGTGGCAAAGTGCCGTAAATCTTTTGGTGGCGCTGTAACCCAATACTACCAGCAATGCTACCGGCGATAGGTAAAAACACAAAGGATTTATAAACCAGGTGGTGCCTATGAAAAGTAAACAGTTACTGATGGTAAAAGTTAATGCCGCCGCCGGACTTATTCTGCCTGCCGGGATATCCCTTTGTTTGGTACGCGGATTTTTGATATCGATGTCCCTGTCCAGATAGCGGTTAAAAGCCATTGCCGAGTTACGGGCAAATACCATACAAAACACCATCATCACCAGTTTTTGCCATTCAAAATGGTAGCTAGTGGTTGTTATCGCCAAAAAAAAGCCTATAAAGGCAAAAGGCATGGCAAATATGGTATGCGAAAACGTAACTAACGACAGGTATTTTTTCATATGCTTTAAAAAAATCCGGGGTGTTGCCACCCCGGAAACGGATTCAAAATTAATAATTTTTTATTGCCATTTAGCTCTTTCATATTGAAGCGGCCATTTAGTATCCTGGCTCAATTCATGGGCGGCCCGCAGCGGGAAATAAGGGTCGCGCAAAAACTCGCGGGCCATAATAACCAGATCGGCCTCACCTTCCTGTATAATTTCATCGGCTTGTTTGGGTTCAGTTATCATGCCCACTGCGCCGGTTAGTATGCCGCTTTCTTTTTTAACCTTATCGGCAAACTCAACCTGGTACCCCGGTTTAACCGGAATTTTGGCAGTAGCAACATTACCACCTGTTGAACAATCCATCAAATCAACGCCTTTATTAATCAGCACTTTCGCCAGTGCAACAGAGTCATCGGCGGTCCAGCCGCCTTCGGTCCATTCGGTGGCAGAGATACGCACAAACAGTGGATTTTCTGCCGGCCAAACTTCTTTCACGCTTTCAATTACTTCCAGCAAAAAGCGAATCCGGTTTTCAAACGAACCACCATATTCATCGGTACGATGATTACTTAAGGGCGACAAAAATTCGTTAATCAGGTAGCCATGCGCGCCATGCAGCTCAATCACATCAAAACCTGCATCCAGGCTGCGTTTGGCGGCGGCTTTAAAATCGGCTTTTATTTTTTCAATTCCGGCTTTGTCTAATTCAGCCGGGGCTATTTCAGCATCAGTAAATGCCAATGCGCTTGGTGCAACAGCTTGCCATCCGTTGGGCTCACCAACAGGTATCTGCTTACCGCCTTTCCACGGAAGTTCATGGCTTGCCTTACGCCCTGCATGTGCCAGCTGCGTACCTATATAAGCACCATGCTGATGTGCAAAATCGGTTATACGTTTCAGGTTTTCAATATGCTCATCTTTATAAATCCCTAAATCGCCATGGGTAATGCGGCCCTCTGGCGACACAGCTATAGCTTCGGTAATAATTAACGCGGCACCACCAACAGCGCGGCTGCCCAGGTGAACCAGGTGCCAGTCATTAGCAAAACCATCAACGCTGGAGTACTCGCACATGGGCGATACCACTATACGGTTTTTTAACTCAATATTTTTAATTTTTATAGGTGAGAACAGATGGGGCATAATTTCATTTTTTGTCAAAGATGAGAAGTATAGCGGAAGGTATTGTCATTAAAAGATTATTTTTTTGAGGTATGGATTGCCGCTCGCAGAGTCAACTCACCCCGACGAGTGGCATCAACGTCAATACATTAACGCAAAAACAAAAAACACCTTTCTCCAACAAAATTAAAACTTCAAAAACACACCTGTTTCAAAATAAAATATGGATGGCTGGTTGGATATTTTTGCCTGAACAGCTTTGGGTAGCTGATTTTCAACTATGGCATAGGTTGGCGTAAACTGAAAAATAAAATGACCCGTTTTATACTCCAAAGGTGTCGAAATTTCATAATCAAGCATTTCAAATTGCCCCAGTTTACTGATGTACGAGTCGATCAGCGCGTTTTGGGCTGCGGTACGTTTGGCGGTTTTGAGCTGCTTCTTTTTGGTTAAATAAGCATCATAAAAGTTTTGCGTGCCCGTATTTACGGTTACAGTTGGCGAAATCAGAAAAATATCGTTAGAGCCAAATATGCCTACAGCTATAAAATCGTGCGCTATACCAAGGTTTACAAAAACGTCGTTACTGATGCCCTGTTTATTGAGATTATAATCAACACTTAGCGACGGGCTCAGAATGGTGCCGATATCATAGGTTAAATTGCCATTAAAGGTACTGCTGATAGATGACGCAATTTGTGTACTGGTTGAGCTGTAAAACATTTTAGTGAATGATGCACCGGCGGAAAGATCGTCGGTGATATCAAAATCATAGCCTGCCGCCAGGTCGCCGCCGTCGAGTCTCTTTTTCTTTTTACCCGGGATATAATCTGCCGAGCCTGAAAAATATACACCGCACTTTAAGGTATACTTCAACTCGGGAACAAGCATGGGCGTGCGGACGGTATCAGAGCGTCCCATAAAAACACTGTTGCTCACATAGCTCACTCCAAATTTAAAGGATGAAGAGCCATCGTCGCTTTTGTCATCGGTTTTAGTTTTGCTGCTGCCATCGTCAGGGCCGGGCATGGTGCCGGTTTGGCAAAAGGCATTTGACGCGAAAAATAGAAATAAGGCAGCAAGTAGTAGTTTTTGTAAGTATTTTATCATAATAGGGGTTTATAAATATTAATATGGTGTGTACGCGTATTGTGACTTTAAAGATGGCTATAAGTTTAATGTTTATAAATATTAAATAAAATATTAGTCCGGTTAAACCATTTATTATTTGAACTATCATATGTAACAAAAATGTAACAATCTATTTTAAAACAATTATGAAAAAGACTTTATTAATGATGGTTGCCTTGTTTGGAACATGTGCTGCCTTCGCCCAAACAACTCCTACGGCAACTACTACTACCACTACCCCAACAGCAGTAACGCCAACCGAGCAAACCCAAATGAAAGATTTGCGCCAGGATGAACGCGCTTACGACAACAAAAAGGCCGATGCCAAGCAAGCCATTAACAATGGCAATCTTACAGCAGCACAAAAAGACCTTACTGCCGCCAAAACAGATAAACAGGAAATTAAAGCTGACTCGAAAGAGCTGAAAACCGAAGGTGTCGCTCACCCTGCTAAATTAGCCAGCAAAGAAATTAAAGCTACTGATGAGAAAAAAGTAAAAACTGAGATTGCCGATGTTAAAACCGATAGGGCTGCTGAAAAAGCTGCCGTAGCTTCGGGCAATACAACTGCTGCCGCAGCCGACAAAGCTGATTTAAAAACCGACAAAAAAGATTTAAAGAAAGATGTTAAAGAAGCCCGCAGAGACGGTATAAAACACCCTATCCACCACGCTAAATAAATAGGCCCTTAACCAAGTATCAAAACGGGACACTGCTCAGTGCCTCGTTTTTTTTTGTTATTTGATGAATCATTTTTTGAGTTCGCGGCGATGTTTAAACCTGCCTAATTCTGTAAGTATTGTAAATAATTGCTGTATGATGTCTTCTATCCCGGTTTATTTAATACCCTTGTATCACATTATTAAAAAAAATCGTACAGGCAAAAACCAAAGGGTTTTATACTTCGTAAATGAAGATGTTTGAATACTGCGCCATCTTTATTTCAAATAAAACTAAACCTTTTGCGTTATTAATGAGTCGAAACACTGATTTAATTAAGTAATACATTCATTAAAACCTGGTATTGTATAGCGCTAATTTTACTCAACCCTTAAACAATTTTTCTATGCTGAAGCGGATATTAGTGCTCGACAATAACCAATTAATACTGGATACTATCCAGGAGGCGCTGTTGTACGAAAAGTTTGAAGTTAAAATTACTACCAACAGTAAGGATATAATCGAAAATATACAATCGTACAAACCCCATCTGGTAATATTGGATTATAAGGTTAGCGGCCCTAAGGGCGATGCCATTTGCCGGCAAATAAAAAATAATCCGCATCTTAATGATACCCCGGTAATTATATGTTCGGCCTATTTAAATGATAGTGATATGGAATTATGCGGTTGTGACGCCATTATATCCAAACCTTTTGGCCTTGCCGAATTACTTGACAAGGTAAATAACCTGGTTTATTCATAAAATCATTGCGAAAATCAATACATCACTCGGGATGCCAGCCAGCCTGATATTTGCCAGCCACTGTCTGCGATCCATCAGTTACCAGACCGGATGATAGCTATGAACAATAATTTATAACTATTTTCGCGTAATAAAGTGATGGAACTTGTTAAACTCATAGAAAAATATGATGACCTGGGCATAGCCCGGGTGATTGATCACAACCGGTTTAACCTGATTGCAATTGACCATCATTCAACCCGGATAGAGGGTTCAACATTAACCGAGGTAGAAACACAGGTTTTAATTAACGAGGGTCGAACCCCCAACGGGAAACCCCTGCAAGAAAGCTTGATGGTTACCGATCATCATGCCGCCCTGTTGTTTACCATTGAAAATGCCAAAGCAAAAAAAATGCTCAGTGTATCTTTTTTGCAGGATATTAATGCCCTGGTGATGAAAAATACAGGCAAGGTGTACAATACCATGCTAGGCACTGTGGACTCCGCAACCGGGGCGTTTAGAAAAGGAAATGTTACTGCCGGTATTTCTTATTTCCCCAATTTTGATAAGGTGGAGCGGCTTACCATTGATCTTATAAAAAAACTTAATGCGGCCATGAGCACCCCCTTATCTATAATGGAGCAACTGAACCTGTCCTTTGATGCACACTTTAACCTGGTAAGTATACACCCTTATTACGACGGTAATGGCCGTACATCGCGGCTATTGATGAATTTTATACAGACTTACTACGGGCTTCCCTTGGCAATTGTACGGAGCGAAAATAAGGCAGCATATATACAGGCGTTAATTGATACCCGCCAGCAGGAAAATATCGAAATATTTAGGGCATTTATGGTTGATGAGTACACCTTTCTACTTACCCGCGAAATTGAAAAATTTGAGGAAATGGAAAAGCCATCAAAAGGAAAAGGTTTTACTTTTCTTTTTTAGTTGGTATGATTGGTTAATTGGCCTCAGTTGCTAGCTAAAACGCTTTTTATAAATTCACAAGTGTCACCTCAAAATCAAATCAGCCAATAAATGATACAAGTATCAATTTAATTGTCATAATGTCAGGTATATCATTGCGGCAAGCTATTTGAATAGTATATATTTGTAAGACGAAAAAAATACAAAATTTAAAAACATAAAATCATGGCTTTAGAAATAACTGATGCAAACTTCGAAGAACTTGTTCTTAAATCTGACAAACCTGTTTTGGTTGATTTTTGGGCAGAATGGTGCGGACCTTGTAGAATGGTTGGCCCGGTAGTAGAAGAAATTGCTAAGGAATATGATGGCAAGGCGATTGTAGGGAAAGTAAATGTTGATCACAATCCGGGCATATCAGTAAAATTTGGCATCCGCAATATACCTGCTCTGCTTTTTTTCAAAAACGGCGAAATTGTTGACAAACAAATTGGCGCAGTACCAAAATCGGTATTGGCCGATAAATTGGCTAAACAATTAGCTTAATTAGTTTATACCGATAATTTTTTGAATACACCGATTTACAGATTAATGATTTAATTTGTAAATCGGTGTATTTGTTTATAGCCGGTGCAATTTTAAAATGCAATTAAACGAAGACCAGGAAATAAGGCATTTGGCCAACCTCGAACTGCTGGCCCGCCAGGTGGTAGAAGGTTTTATTACGGGTCTGCATCAAAGCCCTTTTCATGGTTTTTCGGTTGAGTTTGCTGAACATAGGCTGTATAACAGCGGCGAATCGGTAAAAAATATAGACTGGAAATTACTCGCCCGTACCGATAAGCTTTTTGTAAAGCAGTTTGAAGAGGAAACTAACCTGCGCTGTTATTTGCTGCTGGATACCTCATCGTCCATGAATTTCCCCGAAAAAGGGCTAAACAAATTACAATTTTCTGTTTATGCGGCTGCATCGCTTATGTACTTGTTTAAAAAACAGCGCGATGCCTTTGGATTATGCCTTTTTTCGGATAGGATTGACTGGATGAGCCAGGCAAAATCGACCTCAACCCACCTTTTTTATTTATATGCCGAACTCGAAAAGGCCTATAATCAACCCAAAAAAAACACCCATACAGATATTGCCAGCGTATTGCATCATATTGCTGCACAAATACACCAGCGATCAATGGTTATTTTGTTTAGCGATATGCTGGAAAATAGCCTTAACCCAACTAAGCTGCAAGCCTTGTTTGCCGCGGTGCAGCATTTAAAATATAATAAGCTCGAGGTTATTATATTTAATGTGAGCGATAAACAAAAGGAGCTTGATTTTAACTTTGATAACCGCCCCCATCATTTTATTGATATGGAAAGCGGCGAACAGGTTAAAGTGCATCCCAATAAAATACGCGAACAGTACCTGGCCGCTATGGATCAGTACCGGCACGAGCTGCAACTGAAATGCGCCCAATACAATATTGACCTTATTGATGCTTATATTGAAGACAGCTACAACACCGTTTTAAAACAATACCTCATTAAGCGGAATAAAATGGTGTAAAAAAAGGCTGTTCTTTTTGCAAAAAAACAGCCTTTAAAAAGGGGTAAGAAATACTAAAACTCTACTACCCAAAACAACCAAATAATTATGAAGATTTAGTGAAGTTTTAGCGGGCGCATTGGCGTTAATGCCCGCTCGTATAGTAGACTCACCGACGAGGCTTCGCCCGTCGGGGTATTCTACTCTGTGCGCGCGATTATTTCAAATCATTTCCTTACTAAATATCAGCTTTACTGTTGTGCCTTTATCTTTAACGGAGTTAATGTTAATACGGATGCCATGAAAAGCGGTAATACTTTTTACAATGGCCAGTCCTAAACCATAGCTTTCTTTTTCGTGGCGGTTTAATTTTTCAAAACGGTTAAATGCCAGTTCAATTTGTTCGCTGTCCATGCCGATACCGGTATCGCTAATTTCCAGTATGTACTGTTCTGTATACATGGCATCAGCAATAACAATACTACCGCCCTTATTATTATATTTTATAGCATTATTAATAATGTTGAAAAGCAGAGTGTGTATCAAGCTGTTATTACCCTGAAAATGGTAAGCGTGGGTTATGGTGTTGTTAAAAACAATCCCTTTATCATCCAGCCGGTCTTCCAGTTCGCTATAAACTTCGGCAATTACATTTTTTAGGTCGACAGCGTCGTTTTTATCGAATTGCAGGTTCTCTACCTTCGAAATAAGCAGCAAGCTGTTGATGATGGACTTTAAACGATTAAGCGTTTTTAGTGATGCAAATATTTTATTTTCGCTGTCTTCTGTTAACTTTTCCTGTAGCAACACATTCTCCAGCCTCGAGCTGATGATGGAAATAGGTGTCAGCAACTCATGCGATACATTGGCAATAAATTGTTTTTCCAATATAAAAAGGTCGGCTATTTTTTTCATCAGGGTGCTGATGCTGCTGTCAAGCAGTTCAAAATCCTGGGTGGTAGTATTAACCTTTTTGTAGTCAAAGTTCATGGGGTCATTTACCCGTATCAGTTTGCGGTCAATTATCTGGTAAAAGGGTGTAAGCAGGTATTTGGTAAAAACCAGATCAATAACCAGGGTAAGCGACAGCGCCACAAACAGCATAAGCAGCGTAAACTCCTTAATGGTTTGCTTTAGTTGTATTACAGCATCCATTGTATCGCCAATTTCCAGCAGGTAGCTGCGGTTGTTAAAATTAAATTTATAGGTCAGTATAAGGTAGGTATCCGTAGTTTGTTCAATAGTGCGGCGGGCGGTAACGAAGCTTTCTTCTGTTTGACGGCTGCTGAGGTAAGGTATCGGTTTAAGAAAAATATACTCCTCTTTTAAAATATTGTAATCGGTAAAGCTTTGCTGCTGGTTTAATATCTGGGTTATCTCTTTTGATGATAGATGCTTCATCAGCTCGTCTTTTTTATCCTTAAGCCGGGCCGTTATGTGGTTATAGGTAATGTTTTCGAGCGAAAAAAGTATTAGCAGCCCGGTAAATACAATAATAGCCAGCTTGGTTAAGGTATTGTATAAAGCCAGCTTTACTTGCAGTTTCATTTTTTGATGTTGATTGGGTGAGCGGTTGATTAAGTGAGTTGTTAAATTGCCTTTTTTTGATAACCATTCACTTAATCAACAACTCACCAATTAAATATTAACCCTGTACCCAATACTTCTAACGGTTTCAAACCAGTCAACCGGTATAAATTGCGATAGTTTTTTACGCAGGTTTTTAACGTGCACGTCAACAAAGTTCGAGTCGGAATTAATTTCCAGTACATCACCCCAAACATGTTCGGTTAAATTGGTGCGCGATATTACCCTGTTTTTGTTTAAAACAAGATAGTTAAATATTTCAAATTCCTTTTTAGTGAGATTGATGCGCTCGTTAAGATAATGCACCGTTCTGTTTTGAATATTGATGCGAAAATCTTTCACCGCTATTTCGTTACTTTCCAGTTTGTGTTTGCGGCGGGTTATGGCGTGTATGCGCGCCAGTAGTTCATTTAACGAAAAAGGTTTGGCCAGGTAATCGTCAGCTCCCTGTTCCAAACCCATTATACGGTCGTCAACAGCGCCGCGTGCGGTAAGAATAATAACGGCATCATTACGATCCTTTAAATCTTTAAGCATTTTCAGCAGTTCGAAACCATCGCCATCGGGCAAACCCAGGTCGAGCAAAATAAAATCGTAATTGTTTACAAATATCTTTTCGCCGCCGGTTTTTTTGGTGCGGGCATGTTCAATAGTAAACCCCTCATGGCTTAAAAATTCATCAATTTCAAGCGCGAGTCCTTTTTCATCTTCAACAATAAGCACATTCATACGCAGGCAATTTACAATTTACCTTGTTTTTATATGAGGTTAGGGGATTAGATTTTTTTAATGCGGATGACGATTGTCGCTCGTAGAGTTTACTCACCCCGACGAGGCTTCGCCCGTCTGACCCTCTCCACTTCTCAAAGAGGGTTGGGGGATTTTTCTTTTTTCTTTTTTCTTTTTTCATTCCCTCTTTACTAAGTAGAGAGATGTCAATCATCCAACGGTAAACTTAAAATAAATTGTAATATTTAATCGCCAGCTTTGTGAAATTAGCGCAATCAATTTAAAAGTATTGGTGTTAACTATTAAACGTATATTTTTATATGAGACTTTCCATTATCCGCAAACCCATCAGAATTAATCCAGATCCGAAACGTGTTATTGCCAGATTCTTTTTTAATGGAAACGATCGTGCCAAAGAAGTAATTCAACGGGTGATGGATATCAGCGAGGAAGTTGCTTTTGGCATAGTTTCGCCCTTATTGCAGGAATATTCCAAACGCCACCGAAACATAACCCGTGCGCTCAACCGCAATTGTACACGCTTAATGCCATTGTTTAAAGAATTGGACATTGATTTTGACAGTATAACCGTTTACCGTAAGCTGTTGATAGGCTCGTATTTTACACATGAGTATTCTATTGAATCGGCAGCGTTTTTTAACCCTTCTATTGTTGCTGATCCCGACCAAACCGAGCTGCACGAGGGGCAAAAGCGGGTAATTATTAGTTTTAGGGCTGTGGGCGAGGGGCATATATCATCCATTACCTTCCGCCGGGCATTAATCGACCAAAACAATAAAATTACCGTATTACCGGCTGGTAGCTATATTGACGAGGCCGAAATTGTACGTAATGCTGTTTATAATAAAAAGCTTTTTTTTGAAAAAGCAGCCGTTACCCAGATAGATATTAATGTTTTAAAAGAACTGGAAGGCAAGCTTGATCATCATTTTGAATACTCCAACCTGCGCCGTATTATTATTGATTCACAAGCACTACAGGGAACTGATTTAAAAAAACTGGAATACGATAAGGTGCTCTGGCTGGCCGATTCGTATTACGAAATAGTATTTTCGTTAGATACCGATATATCTGATAGGGTAATATTCCCCATTTCGGAGTATGAGCGTAAGGGAATTGAGGACGCCCGCTTTGTGCATTTTATTGACGATGATGGCAGCGCGGTATATTACGCAACCTATACCGCCTATGATGGTGCGCTAATAATGCCCAAATTGTTGCAAACTAACGACTTTATTAATTTTAAAATAATGCCGCTGTACGGAGCCGGTGCCCAAAATAAAAATTTGGCGTTGTTTCCGCGTAAAATAAATGGGAAGTTTGCGATGATATCGCGCATTGACGGCTGCAACAACTACATTATGTACTCGGATAAGATAAATATTTGGGAAAAGCCCATTTTACTGCAAAAGCCTAAGTTTACCTGGGAATTTATACAGATTGGCAACTGCGGCTCGCCTATTGAAACCGAGCATGGGTGGATAGTAATTACCCATGGTGTGGGGCCAATGCGCCGCTATGTGTTGGGTGCCAGCCTCATGAAGCTGAGCGACCCTGCCGTGGAAATAGGACGGTTAAAGGAGCCATTGCTTGTACCCAACAGCGATGAGCGCGAAGGCTATGTACCCAACGTATTATACTCGTGCGGATCTATTATTCATAACGGAAAGCTCATTATTCCATACGGTGTATCTGATTCATCAACTGCCTTTGCCGAGGTTGATTTGGCCGAATTACTGGATAAATTGATTGCCGACGGCAGCGAAGGATAGCAAATAGATACAAAACTGGCTTCACTTTTATACAGTTTTATAGTGCTCCAAAAATCTCTTAAACTTTTAGGTAATTAATTTTGTTAACAAGTGCCTTTTTATGATTGTTTAGTCAAATTCTAAAATAAATTTTCGTAAAACGTTAATTAGTAAATTTTTGGCATGTGCCTTGCATAAGCTTATACGTAGCTGATAAATATAAGTTACAGGTTGTATTTTATTAGTAGTGTGATTATTACAGCTTATTTATGAAAATAAATTTTTACTAACATGGATCATTTTAGAGAAATAAAAAACAATCTTACCTGGCATAATGAGGGTAAGTTTGAGGTTGAGCTGATCAACGGAGTTATTACCAAACTCAATTTTTGTGAACCCGGAAAAGGCCCTGATGATTCAGGAAAGTGCCTTACTTCAACAAACTACAAGTTTTTGCAATCGGTGTATTACAGTCTTGGCGACCTTTTTGCTTTTATTGAAGAAGAAAATAAACGCCTTGGTTATAGCTACGCCCGCGCAGAAGAATTGAGGCCGGCTTATCACGAAGAAACTACAGAAGAGGTTTATCCTGCACTGTCTGATATAAAGATCAGACCGTTAATCAACTACTCTAATCAAAAAGACCAAACTGGTCAATCAATTGATGAGGGTAATTTAATGAGAGATCTTGGATAATCAGGCAATGATATACCTTCTTCCATGCATTTTAAGTAAACGCATTAGCACTAATGCATTTTTCTACCAACAGAACGTCGTGGACGGGCGCTGGGTTGGTAGAAAATTTTAACTTCTTTAGTCCACGTTCTGTGGAGATTTGATAAATTATTGTTTTTTCTTTTAGGCGATTCATGCCGGACATTATAGTACCCGCGTCATTGCGAGGAATGAAGCAATCTATACACTATGCAGATAAATAGAGATAGATTTTGTTAGATAAATAATGCAGTATTGTTGATTATCCTCTGTAGAGATGGCTTCGTTCCTCGCCATGACGCGTAGTTTTTTTCTTTCATTCCTGTATGTTATTTCGATCGAGTATTTAAGAAAAGTCTTTTTGTTGCCTTACACCCTCTCCAATATCTTTTTATACAAGCCCAAATAATCAGCTACCATTTTATCACTTGAAAATTGCGAAAATGACCATTCGTGGCAGTCAATACGCTTTATATCGCTAATTTGACTAACTGCTTCAACAGCTTCATCAATCGTTTTTACTAAAAAACCTGTTTTTTGGTGTTTAATTAATTCGGGCATGGAGCCGCGGTTAAAGGCAATAACGGGAGTACCGCAAAGCATGGCTTCGGCTACACTCATGCCGAAAGGCTCATCAAAACTAATGGGATGCAGCAGGGCATAAGCATTTCCAAGTAAATTATTCCTTTTATCGGGGCCGGCGTTGCCCAGATACCTGATCTGGTCGTTTAGCTGCGGTTCTATTCGCTCTCTAAAGTAACCTTCGTCCTGTATCAGGCCGGCTATCAGTAACGGTCGGTCGCTTTTTTTTGCTATTTCGATAGCTTCGGAAGTTCCTTTATGGGGATGGATGCGGCCAAAATATAACAAGTAATCGCCGGGAGTTTCGTTGAATTCAAAATCAACGGCATTTAACCCATTATAAACCGTTGCCAGGTAATCGAGTTCAGGACTGCGATCGCTATTGCTGATGGATACATAGTGGCTATGATTATTATACTTTTTATAAACCGGAATTATTTTGTATGATGAAAAACCATGTATAGTAGTAATAACCGGCGTTTTTATTAAGCGCGAATACGTTAAGGGCAAAAAATCAAAGTTATTGTGAATAATATCAAACTCTGCGGCCCGCTCCATTAGGTTACTAATGTGCAGGCACTCTAAAACCTTGGCATCCTGTGTACGGTTTTCTTCGTATCCATCGGCGCAAACCGAAAAAAGTTTGGCATCGGTTATGGAATCGCCGGTGGCAAATAAACTTACATCAATGCCCAGCTTAACCAGCCCCTCGGTTATGTTTGATGCTACTTGTTCCCATGGGCCATAGTGCCGCGGTGGGGTGCGCCAGGCAACGGGAGCTAATACAGCAACTTTCATTTAGCAGGTTTCCATAAACTGGCCTATTTTGTTGTATTCGTATTCCAGCTCAAACGCTTTTAGAACAGTTAAGTGCGATATTAAATAAGCCAAAGTACTTTCGGCGCCCTGATTACGGTTTATGCCGGTTGGCAATAAGCCATCGCAGCATCCCTTAGTTTCATGATCATATAGCGGAGCGCGCAGGGTGTTTTCGCCCAAAAACCATTTGTAGCTCAAAAACATCTTTTCGATATACTGCGGCTTATGGAAAATTTTGTAAGCCTGAAAATGCATCAGCACCATGGCCATGGTTTCAATAGCTTGCTGATCAAACGTTGGGAAAGTTCCGCCACGGTAGTACCAGCCATCATTACCTACCGGACTTAAATACCCGTTGGATAAGGTTAATTTATCCAGAAAAGCCATTGTTTTTAAAGCAACATGCTTTACCTCATCGTTACCCGTAATTTCGCACGAATGCAGCAGCGCCAATGGAAGTATAGCATTATCATAGGTCATTTTTTCCTCAAACCACTGCCAATCTTCCGATTGGTTGGCTTCATAAGCATCAATTAAAGGTTGGGTAAGACGTACCATTTCGTTAACCATACCTTCATCGCCCGGTACTACTTTTAAATACAGGCTAATGCCAATAATGGTATTGGCCATACCTCTTAAATGTTTTAAAGCCTTAAAATGCGGGAACGATTTGTGGAAGATCTCCAAAGCAAACTCCCTGTATGAATTACTGGCCGCACAGCCAATTAAATAACCCAAAGCCCAAATGGTGCGGCCGAAAGAATCTTCGGACCCTACCTCATCCAGGTATTGCCTGCTAAAACTTAAAAAGTTGCGGAAATTACCATCATCTGTTTGCATGTAGTGGATGTAGCTCAGGTATACCGGCAGCAATTCAAAGGCATCCTGACTCTTACTGCGCTGATACGCCATTAAGGCCATAATAAGTGCCCGCGCATTATCATCCAAACAATAACCTTCCTTTAAATTGGGTATGCCGTATTTGGCATGCTGCACAATACCGGTATCATCAGTTAACCGTAAAACATGGGTTAAGCTAAATTTGGGCATTATCTCGGGGTCAACAATGCTGTTTTTTAATATTTTATCGCTAAAGTCGTGTGTTGCGCAGGCTTCGCGGGCCACCTTAATATATTCGCTGCCAATTACGGGCCAGCGCAGGTGCAGGCCATAATCGTACGCGTTTTCTTTTAATTCATTCAGCACGCGTTTTTGATCCAGTAGTTCGTTTACGTTTTCGGCCAGGGCATCAGCATTTTTAAAGTCGAACAAGCGGCCGCGGTTATTAGCAAGCAACTCGGTAGCATGCCAGTAGGGCGTTGATACTACAGCCGCGCCCGCGCCTACCGCGTAGGATAAAGTGCCGCTGGTAATCTGCGCCTCGTTTAAATAAGGGGTAACATAAATTTCGGCTGCTGCCAAATAATCAACCAATTCTTTTTCTGATACAAATTTGTTGATGAAGCTAAGGTGTTTGGATACATTAAGCTGCGCCGCCAGTGTTTTAAGGTGATCACGGTATTCCTCGCCCGAGCTTTTGAGCACTCCCGGGTGCGTATTGCCCAGCACTACGTACATCACATCAGGATGTTTGGCCACTATTTGGGGTAATGCTTTTATTACGGTTTCCAGCCCTTTGTTGCGGCTTATCAACCCAAAAGTTAACAGCACCCTGCGATTTTTAAACGGGGTTAAGTTTTTAACCGGGTTATTTTCGCTGGCTTCCACATCGGGCACGCCGTGTTCAATAATCTGTATCTTTTCAATGGGTACGTCATAAATAGTAGTCAGAAACTTTACCGCCCTATTGCTCATCACTATTATTTTTGACGATTGCTCGGCAATTTCGCGGATGATGATACGCTGCACGTAACTTGGGTCTTTTAAAATAGTATGTAAAATAGATATCAACGGTTTTTCCAGCCGGTTAATAAGCGGCAAAATATAAATGCCACTCTCGCCGCCGTAAATGCCAAACTCGTGCTCCATAATGCAAACATCAGCATCGCTGGTATTGATATAATTAGCCGCTCGTATATAGTCTTTTTGATGATTTTGCCTGATAATATATTTCACCTCCTCTGGATACTCATATTCCTGTAAGTTTTCAGAATCATTTAACGCTACCACAAAGCCGCCTCTCAACAATGAGCCCGCGTTGGGAAAGTTGGCGTTTATAGCATGCATCAAATTATTGTTAAATGTTGCAATGCCACATTCGCGGGGAGGATAGGTTGATATATATGCTATTTTCATAAAATTTGCAGAAGATGTTTATTTATTAACGCCCTTGTTATAGAATTGTTTAACCTACTGACTTAAAAAAAGTGCATTATTGACTATTTAAGCGCGCTTTTTCAATAAATCAGTAGGTTTTTATAGTTCTACCTATCATTAACCATAAACTATACCAATTTAATTAGAAGTAGAATGGGGCAGGGTACAGAGTTGACCAAACACCTTCGTTTGATCGTTCAATCTTTTCTACTACAAGTGGTAAAGAGGAGCCGAATAAAAGTAAAAAAATTGCCGGCCTCCTTTATCGTCCGGGGGCAATGCTGTTAAGTTACGAAAAATAAACGATTAATTCCCGCGTTACCGGATATCTCCACCTAGCAGCGGATTATTCATCCTCTATGGCGAGGCATAAAGAGGGAATATTAGCGTGAATGCATTAGCGTTTTGACTCACCCTGTCATTGCGGCGCTCGACATCCCTCCTACTTCGTAAAGAGGGTTGGGAAAAAGAAAAACTGAAAACTGCGAGGTGAGAACTGAAAACTCCTGTCGGGTAAGTCTACACACTAATGCCAAATCCATGTTCAAACATTTTCACCGACATATTATCGTCCCTTACCGATTTCTTTAAATAAACTGCCAGTTTTTGTTTGCCATACATATTATGTTACCTTAGTTTTGGAATAGATTAAAATTAGAATAATAATGAGCAACGATATAGAATACCCAAACAATCCCCGCAATGGCAAAGCCCTGGCAGGGATACTTTTACTGGCCGTAGGCGTCATCCTGCTGGTGCGGCAGTTTGATTTCTTTTTTATACCCCGTTGGTTGTTTGACTGGCCAATGTGGCTCATATTCTGGGGGCTTTTTGTAGGTGCCAAGAGCAATTTTCATAAACCATCATCATTTATATTGATTTTACTTGGCGTAGTATTTTTAATTGACCGCCATATACCGGGTTCAAGCGCGGTACTTTGGCCCTTAGCTATAATAGCCTTTGGTTTATGGATAATATTAAGGCGAAATTATAAATACGATAACCAAAACTGGGAAAAACGTTTCGGTCATAAATGGGACTGGCGCATGAATGTTGGACAAAACCCTGCCCAGCCCCCTGTTGCCGATGATACTTATGTAAATACACCGCCACCGCCAGTACAACCAAGGCCCACTTATAATTATGGCCCTACCGGTGATGACTACCTCGATACGGTATCGGTTTTTGGTGGAGTAAAGAAAACTGTTCTGTCAAAAGATTTTAAAGGCGGCGAAGTGGTTAACATATTCGGCGGCGCGCAGCTTGACTTTACCCAGGCCGATATTAACGGCCGCGTTATACTGGATATTACCCAGATATTTGGCGGTACCAAAATCATTATACCATCGCACTGGCAGGTAGTATCAGATATTGCAGCTGTTTTTGGCAGTATCGACGATAAACGGATGAAAACAACAGCGGCCCCCGGTAGCGAAAAAATACTGGTGCTAAAAGGTGTTTCCATCTTTGCAGGGGTTGATATCCGCAGTTACTAAACAAACATCTACCTTAAAATAAATAATTGGATAGCTGTCCATTTTCAATAACCCAATTGTTATTGATATTTAAACAGCTTAACATAAAATAACCGTAAAAACATGCCGGAGTTTTGGTACTTACCGAAACCCGGACCAACAAAAAAATGGCATCACCTACAGCAACAAGGCTATACACCGCATTTTTACTGGGCGACCTGGCATGGGCAGCCCTGCAAACCTATGTGGTGCATAGCTTTGGCTTTTTTTGGTACATAGCCGCTATTGATGGTTTTATATGTGCCATTTTAATGGCTTGCGCCTGCTGGCTCATCAACAATAACCTGCGCTACTATCAGCCGGGTAAGGGCAGCTATGTAAATATTTTAATATGGGTTGCCGCCCTTGCAGGCATTTGCACACTGGGCAGCCGGTGGATATTGCCTTTACTGTGCCAGGGGCAGCCTTATTACAACTTTTTGGTTAACTCATTAACCATCCGCTTTTTCACCTCCTTTTTGGCCGTTGGCTGGGTGGGGATGATCAGCATCATCTATTACTCACAAATTGATCAGAAAGAAAACGATCGTCGCAAGGCCGAAGCCGAAAAGTTGGCCCGCGATGCCGAGTTGTATAACCTGCGCCAGCAATTGCAGCCCCATTTTTTGTTCAATAGCCTTAATTCTATTAACGCGCTTATTGGTTTTAAACCCGATGAGGCCAGGAGGATGATACACCAACTGTCGGACTTTTTGCGTGGCACCCTTAAAAAGGATGATCAGTTGCAGGTTCCGCTAACCGATGAGCTGCAGCACCTTAACCTTTACCTGGATATTGAAAAAGTGCGTTTTGGCCATCGTTTGCAAACCGAAATAAGTTGCGACGAGCAAAGCGGACAGGCCCTGCTACCCTCTATGCTGTTACAGCCCATTGTTGAAAATGCCATAAAATTTGGTTTATACGATACCACCGGCGATGTAGTAGTAAGCATCCGCGCCGAAATGGAAGGCAGTTACCTGATCCTGATGGTGCAAAATCCATACGATCCGCAAACATCCCGACCTAAAAAAGGTACCGGTTTTGGCTTGCGTGGTGTGCAAAGGCGCTTATATTTATTATTTGCCCGTAATGATTTGATGGAAACTCATGCAAATGATAATATATTTACAACTATTATTAAAGTTCCGCAGTTATAAAATATGAAACGTGCCTTAATTATTGATGATGAGCCTTTAGCGCGCATGGTTGTAAAGGAGTATTTGCTGGGTTTCCCCGAGATTGAAGTATTGCAGGAGTGCAACGACGGTTTTGAAGGACTTAAAGCCATACAGCAATACCAACCCGACCTGGTATTTTTAGACGTACAGATGCCTAAAATAAACGGCTTTGAAATGCTGGAACTGGTGGACCAGCAACCGGCTGTTATTTTCACCACCGCCTTTGACGAATACGCCATAAAAGCATTTGAGGCGCATGCCGTTGATTACCTGCTTAAACCCTTTAATAAAGATCGTTTTAATAAAGCGATAGAAAAATACCTGGCTCAAGCTCCCGGTGCGGCATCGCCAAAGAAAACAGAAGATGTATTGGAAGCAGCAGCATCCAACTCCCCTGCCCAGCATGAGCGCATTGTGGTAAAAACAGGCACCAAAGTAAAAATTATACCGGTACAGGATGTTGAATATTTAGCTGCCGATGACGATTACGTAAGCGTTTATACCGCCGAAGGATCATACCTAAAAAATAAAACCATGAACTTTTTCGAGCAAACACTCGATCCAAGATACTTTGTTCGCGTGCATCGCTCGTACATCATCGCCATACAGCAAATTACCCGTATTGACCCTTACGAAAAAGATGCCCACCTGGCCATCCTCAAATCGGGCGCCAAAATTCCCGTTAGCAAAACAGGCTACGTGAAGTTGAAACAGGTATTAGGAATATAGGGCGATGGATTTCGGAAGTGCGCCACCGCTAAAGCTAAGGCGGCACGCGGTCGGAATTGGGATTTCGGAATTATAAATACGGGTTATGCTGAATCAACGTCAATGCATTGGCGTATTGACTCACCCTGTCATCACTTCGCCCGACATCCCTCCTATGACAAGTCATAAAGAGGGAGTTGGGAAACTGCGAACTGACAACTGCAAACTGAAATCCCCAACCCTCTTTACGTGGTTTGGAGAGAGGGTCGACCAGCGCAGCGCCCGTCGGTGAGTCAACTCTGCGAGCAATCCGAAAGTCTGATGATTGGGCTATTGAAGTAGTTAAATATGGTTAATCGTTATAAAACCCTCTAAAAAACAAAAGCTCCGGGCGTATGGCCAGGAGCGCATTCAATATTTATGGTGGTTAAGTAATTGGTGGTTATGGCTGTTAAGAGCCCGCCATTACTATTGCTTGTTTAATAGTAGTACAACCCAGTATACCGCCCAGCAAGCCGCAATAAATGAAAAAAAGATTAAGAGAGAAGTAACAATTAACATAGTGAATAAATTTATTAAGTAAAACACACATACCCTTTTTTTACAGGCACTTAAACCTCTTTGCCTGTTGGGGGTTAATTATACGTTACAAATATTGGCAAGGTTACACCTGCGTGTAATATTAAATTTGCAGTAAAGACCGCTTACTGCAAATAAGGCCAATGTCTACTCCGCTGGTAGTTATATTTATAGTTAATTTAATGTAAAGGTCTGATATCTGACATCTGACTTTCAACTACTTACATCACCGAAATATTTAACCTTTCTTATCGTTTATAACTTCAAAACCATTAAAAACGCTCTTGCATTTTTAAAAAAAAATATTACTTTTACTATAATGGAAATTGCCCAGTACCCCTATAGCCTTAAATACAGCATCGCGTCGCTAGTTCTGATGATTGTGTTTATTTCAATGCTGCTGGTTAATGTTTTAGCCGCCAACAGCTTGGTAGGCTGGGCCATTTTTAGTTTTTTTGCGCTTATTTTTTCGCTGATGTTTGCGTTGGTGGTGGTAAAACGCCTTATACCGGCTTTGAAGGGCGACATTGCAATGCAGCTGGATAATGAGGGCATAAGCGATTATATCCGCAACGTTAGTATTAACTGGGTTGATATTGATGAAATTAGCCTGGTGCGTGGCCGCAGTTCATCGTCAGTAAGGATAGGCCTTAAGTTTGTTTCGGACTATGGCAGCTTTATAACGATATCACTCAGGTGGATAAAAGGTAATGATGATGATATTTATGATACTATATCAACTTATTATCAGTACTACCCGGATGCCGAAGCCGAAATTTAAATACCACAGTATTGTTACAGAATTAACTGGCCATACCAGGCTATAATTTTGATAAATTACTGTAAATGTATATCTTGCAACTATAAACCATTACCTGAATTATAAAACGTAATGTTACGCTGAAGCGATTTGTGTTAATTTTATGAACCTAACCCATATTATAAACCTTTTATCTGATCAATTAAGCGCGGGCAATTTTTCGCAAAATATTGGCTTTTATACGCTATTGGTTCTTTTGGCGTGGATATGGGTGGTACAGTTAAAACATAAGGCCAGCGGATATCGCATTAATTAAAAAAGCAGAAACTATTGACATGGGTTTTCGTATAAATTTATAGTTGCGTCTTTACGAAGCGCTGCGGTTAAAATTTAATAAGGCCGGCTGTAAAATTAAACTCTTATTTAATATAATGAAATTTCCGTATTGCCCATGCTGCAAAATTCGCTTCAGTAAACAGCTTCACCGTAATTTTGTATTAAAAGTAATGTTTCCGTTTTTGCCCATAAGGCATTTTCACTGTGGCTGCTGTTGCCATAATTATTACAGACTTGTACCTGTTAACTATAGAAAATAAATATGCCTGCCCAAACTATTGATAATGTTATAGCCCAATTACAAACCATTATTGACGATAGCATAAAGAATAACGATAGGATGGGGTATTTTGCTGCCCTGTATTATAAAGTTACGGCCAGTGTAAAGGATGGCATTGCCAATAACCGTTTTGAAAACGGCGCCCGCATGGAGCAGTTTGATGTGATTTTTGCCAGCAGATACCTGGATGCTTTGGCCGCCTGGAAAAACAAACAGCCGCTGAGCGCATCGTGGCAGGTGGCTTTTGAGGCAACCCAAAAATCATCCTTACTGGTGCTGCAGCATTTACTGCTGGGCATGAACGCCCATATCAACCTTGATTTGGGTATTGCTGCGGCGCAGGTATCGGGCGGGCAGCTGGATAGCGTGAAAAATGATTTTGATGATATAAACACCATTATATCGGCCCTAACCTATCAGGTGTTAAATGATATCGACAGCGTTTCGCCCTTGCTATCATTACTGGGCCTGCATGCCGGTAACCAGGCATCTATATTAATACAATTTAGTATTGATAATGCCCGCGACGGCGCCTGGTGCTTTGCCGAAGATCTGATAACCAAAAAAGGAGCCGATTATAACACCTGCATAACCCAGCGCGATCAAACCATACAAAAACTGGCGCTCGATTTAAGCAACAGCAAAGGCTTTGTACGTTTTACCATATGGATCATTCACCTGTTTGAATGGAAAAACGTGGCCCGCATTATCAACATGATGCACGGGCAGAAAAAAGCTAAAATAGTAGTAAGTAATCAGTGATTTAAAGGATGCCTGCCGAGGATTGATCGACCGTCGGCTATATCTTATCGCCTGGCGTACATCAACTGTGGAATGGAAAAAATTATTAGCCTAGTACGTAAGTGCGTCTTTTGCATTTATAGCACATGTAGCGTTTTATGGGTAACCAAAAAAGAATAGTTTTCATCCACATGGGACGCTTAACCCGATCGTCAAATACTTTATTGCAGTGTTTACATAATGGCATAGTCTGGTCTTTTTTAGGGGTATTTTTCATTATTAATTCATCGTCACAGTGCTGGTAATGAAACGATAAAGGTATCGGGATTGTTTTAATTAAATTACCATTTAATATTATTACTTTATTAAATAAATATTATTGTTGTTGAATATCAAGGAGTAATAACAAAAAAACAGCCGCCATTGGGTTATTATTTTTTTTGAGAGATGTTTTGATAAGGGGATGGTTAGTGGCATGTCAAAAAAAGCTGTTGCGCTTTTAAACGTGCCCGGCGCTCGTTACATTTGATGGAATATGACTATCCGCCTCGCTAACCTATCAGATGTGCCCGCCATAATGCAATTAATTGCCGGCGTGGTACCCGTAATGATTGCCCAGGGAAATTTTCAGTGGGACAATACCTATCCAAATGCTGCCGTTTTTGAAAACGATATTGCCCTTAATCAGCTTTGGTTAGCCGATATTGCCAGCGATATTGCCGGTATAGCTGCTATTACTACCGATCAGGAAGCCGAATATGCCCAGGTTGGCTGGGATATTAACGAAACTGCCATCACTATACATCGCCTTGCCGTAAGCGTTAATCACCAGGGTAAGGGTATTGCTGCTGCCTTGCTGCAACAGGCCGAGGTAGTGGCCAAAAGCAGGGGTATACAACAACTACGCATTGATACCAATACCCAAAACCAGGCTACACAAAAGCTTTTCCCAAAATTAGGATATACATTTGCCGGCGAAATTGGTCTGGGTTTTCGGCCCAACCTGCGTTTTTACTGCTATAGCAAGCAGGTTTTTTAATACGGATTACAACTGTACGCTATAAAATAAATCTGCAAATTGCGTAACTCCTATTTTATTAGTCTCGTAGAAGTGAGACAGATCAAACCCTGATTTGGTTTTACTAGAGATATAAACTATGGATATTTTTGCTTTATGTGCCGTTGTTGGGGCCGCCATTGTGATACTAATATTGAAATTTGATAAACAGCAAACCGTAAAGGTAAATGCTGTTTTAAAAGAGGCACACAGTATACCGCCGCTGTTTTTACTAAAATCAACAGAGCAAAAAATAGATACCCTAAAGGCCGCACTTCGTTATGACGATGCGCCGCAAAACATGACCACAGCCGGCACCATGAAAGATATTTATGGCAGCGTGAGCGAGGCCCGCAGACACAATAAAGTGCAGGAGCTTAAACTGCTGTCATCAAAATACAATAACGGGCAAATCTCTATCGAGGTTTATAATGCCAAGTTAGATGAACTGCTGGAACAGCTACACAGCGCAGGCGGTTCGTTCGAGCTGGCTTGTTAATGTGAGTAGTTTGAATAATCCCCCAAAGCGAATTTATTGCCAGCCTGACGCTATCTTGATTTATTAAGATTTTAGCACAGACAAAAATCCTCTCAATATCATCAACCTAAATACTCCAATCCGCCCAAATCATTTGACTATTCCACATCTTTGATTAATATTGCAGCCTTATGTCGGACGAAGCAATAGTAAAACGGTTAAAGGTAATAGTTAAGGAGCATGGCGGCCAGTTGGCCCTTGCACACGCCATTGGTGTAGACCAGGGTTTTATCAGCAAGGTGATTAACAAAAAGCAGGATGTTAGCTATTACCTGATCCGCAAGCTTTGTTTCCAGCTCAAATATTCGCCCGAGTGGCTTATACTCGGCACAGGCGAAAAAAAGATCAACAAACCCGAATCGGCCAAGCTGATTACCGAAATACAAATGATGCGTACCGAGCTGGATATTCTGCATGCCCGCATGCGCACCTTTGAAATGGAACTGAAAGAACTACACCAAGGTAATCCCGGTAGCGAACAAAAAGCGGGATGAGAGCAGAAAGCTTAGAGCGGAAAGTGGCATGTGTGCAAAGGCCACTCTGCGCCAGGCATTAACGCCGTTTAATTTACCAGGTCATCGCTTCATAAAAGCAGATAGAAATAATTGACTGAATTTTATTTGCATTTTTTAATATTAATCGTAATATTGCGATATGATTATGGGATTAACTAAAACAGAAATCTTTACGGACCAACAAAATGCTTTAGCTGTAATGCTGAAAGCTATTGCTCATCCTGCCCGTATTGCCATTTTACAGCAAATTATAGCGGCAAATGCTTGTATATGCGGCGACTTGGTGGATGAATTAGGATTAGCACAAGCCACTATTTCCCAGCACCTTAAAGAACTAAAAAATGCCGGTTTAATACAGGGAACTATCGAGGGTGTTAGCGTTTGTTATTGTATTGAACCCAAAGCCTGGGCAATGCTGCAAAAGGAATTAAATATCTTATTTCAATCGTATAAAGATCCCCAAAGTTGTTGTTGATTTTTTTTGCTTAAATACATCGCAATATTACAATGAATAAAATTATGAATATGGAAACGATAAACTGGAAAACCTTTAAAGAAACGTTACAGCAGCACCCCGACTTTCACCTGCAATTTCAGTATGCAAATAATAAGTGGGTCGATGCCTCATACCATATTACCGAAATCAAACAGGCCCCTGTTACTTCGGTTGATTGTGGTGGTGTAGTGAACAACTGGACAGAGATAATTGTTCAATTATACGAACCGCAGAATCAGCAACAATTAAGGGCCATGAAAGTTAATAAGGCGATGGATATTATTGCCCTGGTTGAAAAAGCTTTACCTTTAAATGCTGATGCACTTGTAAAAATTGAGTTTAGTAATACAGCGTTTGATACCCGCCAACTATTGCCTAAGGGGCTTTTGGCTGAAGGCGATAACTTGATTGTTGACCTGCGGCCGGATACTGTACAATGCAAAGCAATAGAACGCGGCGGTAGTTGCGGTACCAATGAAAAACCTAACGTGGAAATGAAAAACCTGGCTGTTACTGCTGATGCTGGTTGTACACCCGGCGGTGGCTGCTGTTAAAAACAGAAATATGATTATTGATAACGCACAATCTTACCGCGACAAAGTGATCACATTACTGGCAGCCGAAAAGTTACCCGTGGATGACCTGCCGGAATTGCTGACCGATTTCGTAGCGGCCATTGAGGATACAACGATTATAGGAGTGGCAGGTTTGGAAATATACGGCCCTTATGGACTGCTGCGTTCCTTGGCAGTAAGCCCCGATCATCGAAACAAAGGTATTGCCGGCAAATTACTCGGACAAATAGAAACCATTGCCGCCCTTAAGTCGCTAAAGGAGCTATACCTGCTAACCGAAACCGCACCGGCCTATTTCACGCAAAAAGGCTACCAAAAAATAACCCGGTCAGACGTACCTATCGTGGTAATGGAATCATCTGAGTTCAGTCATGTGTGCCCGGTTTCGGCTATCGTGATGAAAAAAACATTAAGTTAATTTTATTATATGAAAAATGTATTAGTGCTATGCACCGGCAATAGTTGCCGTAGCCAGATTGCAGAAGGCTATTTAAGGTATTTTGCAGGAGACAAAGCAAAAATATACAGTGCAGGGATAGAAACCCACGGTGTAAACCCCAGGGCCATCGAAATTATGAAAAGGGATGGCATCGACATATCTAAACACACTTCTAATAACATTAACGAATACCTGGATATAGATTTTGACTTTGTAATCACCGTATGCGACAATGCTAAAGAAAGCTGCCCCTATTTCCCCACCAAAGCAGTTAAACTGCACTACAACTTCCCCGATCCTGCTAAAGCAACAGGCACCGATGAGGAAGTGATGGAGCAGTTTAGGGAAGTGCGCGAAATGATACGGAAGTATGTCCAAAACTTCGTTAACGAAAATTTGAAATCCTGACATGTCAGCGAACCATTGCGCCCCTGCAGCAGAAAGAAAGAAGCTAAGTTTTCTTGACCGGTTCTTAACTTTATGGATATTTCTGGCCATGATTATTGGGATAGCCGTTGGTTATTTCATTCCATCATCAGCTGCATTCATTAACTCTTTTTCTTTCGGTACCACCAATATCCCTTTAGCAATTGGCCTGATCCTGATGATGTATCCTCCGCTGGCGAAAGTCAAGTATGAGAACATAGGTGAGGTTTTCCGGGACACTAAAGTATTGAGTGCCTCTTTGATATTAAATTGGATTATCGGCCCGTCGCTTATGTTTGTGCTAGCCATTACACTGTTACCTCACTATCCGGGTTATATGATTGGTTTAATATTGATTGGCCTTGCCCGTTGCATTGCAATGGTGGTGGTGTGGAATGATTTGGCGGAAGGTAACAGGGAATATGCCGCAGGGCTAATCGCTTTAAACAGCATCTTCCAGGTATTGTTATACAGTGTATACGCTTACGTATTTATTACCTTGCTGCCGCCCTTATTCGGTTTAAAAGGCTTGGCAATTAATCTCACTATTGGCGAAATTGCCAGGAGCGTGGGCATTTACTTAGGTGTCCCTTTTGCCGCCGGGGTTATCAGCCGTTACGGACTGATTAAAATTAAAGGTGAATTATGGTTCAAAGAAAGATATATACCATTTATTTCACCTATTACCTTAATCGCTTTGATCTTTACTATTGTGGTGATGTTCAGTTTGAAAGGTAACCTGATTGTACAAATACCTTTTGATGTGTTGCGCATCGCCATGCCATTAGTGATTTATTTTGCCATCATGTTCGTTCTAAGTTTTTTTACCGGTAAATTATTGGGCGCTGATTATTCCAGGAGTACCGCCATTGCATTTACTGCTACAGGCAACAACTTTGAATTGGCTATAGCAGTTGCTATCGGGGTATTCGGTATTAATTCTGCTGAAGCTTTTGCCGGGGTGATTGGACCATTAGTGGAAGTACCTGCATTGATCGCTTTAGTTAACCTCGCCTTTTGGCTGCGAAAGAAGTACTTCTAAATCACCGGATTTTAATGTGGCGCAAAATCCTTCTTCCATAAAGAGGAAATGAAAAAACAATGCCTTCCCCCACTCTCTTTACGAAGTAGAGAGGGTCGACTGGCGAAGCCTCGTTGGGGTGAGTAACTATGCGGGCAGCACCCCATCGGCTGTCCGTAGTTTGTGTACACCCTGCTTTCCGAAGCCTCTGACCTCGGGGCTAATATGTCTGTAGTCTCTTACTACACTATAACTTATCCAAATCCCCAAAACAACAAAAGCGAGTATCACTACCCGCTTTGTCCTCATTTATTAATCAAAGTAAACCTATTGATTGCCTTTAATATCGTTTTAAAAAAAATCGTAAATCAAAAATCGCAAACCTATACTATTCTTCTCCTTCAATGTTACGCATGGCACTTGCCTGGTGCTTTAAAATTTTGGCCTCTACATAAAATATAATCTCTTCGGCTATATTTTTCGACTGATCACCAACACGCTCCAGTTTGCGGATAATCGAAAGGATATAAAGTGCCTCGGGTATGCTGTTTAAATCGCCTTTAATCACCTCGGCAACAGCAAGCGGTGCAGCTTCGTTAATATCATCCAGCACATCGTCGCGTTTAAATATGCTACGGGCCAGCATGGTATCCTCTTTCTCAAACGCGGTGCGGGTGTCAATCAAAATATTAACAGCTTCGTCATACATCCGCAGCAGCGAAGTGCTTTCCAAAGCCTTAACATCAAAATTAACTGACGACTCAACCACGTAAATTGCAATACCGGCCGCTATATCACCTATACGTTCTAAATTGGTATTTATTTTAAGCGCAGCCAATAAAAATCGCAGATCGACTGCTACGGGGCAGTACAGGGCGAAAATATTTTCGCAATCCAAATCAATTTTAAGCTCATATGAGTTTACACGCTTTTCTTTAATCAAAACCTCGCGGGCAAGATCCTTATCAAAGTTAACCATAGCTTCTTTGGCCTTGTTCAATTGCGATTGAACAAGTATCCACATATTGATAATCTCTTTTTTAAGCGCGGTTATTTCGTTTTCTAATGGTGTCATAATTTTTTGTTTAAAAATTAAAGTGAATGGTTTATTAGGTTTATTAAGTGAGTGGTTTTTTTATTAAGTAATTAGTTTTTCAACCTAATCAACTTAATAAACCAATCAACTCAATCAACCAAAAAATTAACTAAACCTTCCGGTAATATAGTTTTGCGTGCGTACGTCGCTTGGCGCGGTAAACATTTTCTTGGTATCGTCAAACTCCACCAGTTCGCCCATGTAAAAGAACGCTGTTTTGTCGCTCACACGTGCAGCCTGCTGCATGTTGTGGGTAACTATGATCAGGGTATAGTTTTCTTTCAGCTCATGAAACAACTGTTCAACGCTCGAGGTAGATATTGGGTCGAGTGCCGATGTTGGTTCATCAAACAAAATCACTTCGGGCTCCATGGCAATGGCGCGGGCAATACACAAACGCTGCTGCTGTCCGCCCGAAAGGAAAGTACCTTTTTTGTGCAATGAATCTTTAACCTCGTTCCACAATGCGGCTGATGTTAGTGACTTCTCTACAATACGATCCTGATCAGCTTTGGCAACTTTTAAACCGTTAAGCTTATAGCCTGCTATTACGTTATCATAGATGCTAAGGTTTGGAAACGGATTGGGGCGTTGAAAAACCATCCCAATTTTATACCGTACATAAATGGGGTTCATGTTATAAACCTCATCGTCATATAATTTTAACGAACCTTTAGCCGTAGCACCCGGAATTAATTCGTGCATGCGGTTAATGCAGCGCAAAAAGGTAGTTTTACCGCAGCCCGATGGGCCCATTACGGCAATTACCTGGTTTTTGTCGATGCCGATAGACACGTCTTTTACCACGTGATTATCGCCAAACCAGGCATTAAATTTATTAGCGCTTACAACTGTATGTTCCATTTTCTTGTAATCAGTTTTGTAAATATGTTTAAAATTAACACAAACATTAATAGTATAAATGAGGCTCCCCAGGCCAGATTGTGCCAATCGTCATACGGACTGGTGGCATAAGTGTATATCAGGTGAGGCAGGGTTTCCATTGGCTTGGTAATAGCAGTTGATAAATACGGGTTACCAAAGGCGGTGAACAATAAAGGAGCTGTTTCGCCTACAATACGGGCAATCGACAGCATAATACCCGACAATATACCTGCAAACCCGCATGGCACAATTACCTTTAATATTACACGGTGATATGGCACCCCTAATGATAAGGCAGCCTCTTTAAGCGATGGCGGCAACAGGCGCAGCGTTTGTTCAGTTGAGCGGATCACTATCGGCAACATCATAATTGCCAGGGCAATACTACCCGATATGGCGCTAAAGGTGCCCAGCGGCTTAACTATCCAAAAGTAAACCACTATACCTACCACAATGGAAGGCACACCCTGCAAAATATCAACACATAAACCGGCATAATATGATAGTTTGGTATGCGGATTTTCGCTCAGGTAAACGCCTGTCAGTATGCCTATCGGTATAGCCACTATTGATGACATAAACACAACAATTAAACTACCCACCAAAGCATTGCTTATACCACCGCCGGTTTCGCCTACGGGCGCCGGTACATGGGTTAAAAAGTGCCAGTTTACCTGAAAAACACCTTGTTTAATAATATAAAGCAATACTACAATTAAAGGCAGGGTAATTACAAAGGCTAAAAACACTATCAGCCCTTTAAATAATAAACTCTTGGTATTTCTTATTCCTATACGTGCATCCATCGGTTTAGTGATTAGTAAATTTAGTGATGATACGTTTGCCTATCAGGTTAATAACTACTGTTACAAAAAACAGTACCAAACCTAATTCAATAAGGGCTGATAAATATACCGTATGGTCGGCCTCGGTAAACTCATTGGCAATAACGGAAGCCATGGTGTTTCCCGGACCAAAAAAAATCTCTTTAAAACTATTGGCAATAGTACTGGTATTACCAATCAGCATGGTTACTGCCATGGTTTCGCCCAGGGCACGGCCCAACGACAAAAGCACACCGGCAAATAAACCTGAACGGGTATACGGCATAATTACACTGCGGATAACCTCAAAACGGGTTGCTCCAAGTGCATAAGCTCCTTCTTTTAAGGGCGATGGCACCATACGTATCAGGGTGATGCCTAATGATGCGGCATAAGGGATAATCATAACCGCCAATACCAACGATGAGGTAAAAATACCCACACCATAAGGCGCTACGTGAATTTTGGTTTCAAACGAACGTATAACGGGCACCAGTACAAATATTCCCCAAAAACCATAAATGATGGATGGCACAGCGGCAATCAGCTCAATACTGTTTTTAAGCAGGTTTGACAGCCAGCCTTTGGGATTGTACTCGCCCAGGTAAATTGATATGGCGTACGAAAAAGGAACCGATATAAGAAGTGCCGTAAACGACGTAAGCAGTGTACCTATTAAAAACGGGTAAGCACCATAAATGTTACTAACCGGGTCCCATATTTTGCCCCATAAAAACCCTATACCTAACGATTTGATAGATGGCATTGACTGCATAATCAGCGTTATTAATATGCCTATAACCAGCAGTATTAAAATAGCACTCATTATGATCAGTATCCTTCTAAAAACGGTTTCCCATCTCATTTGGGCGTATGAAAGGTCTAATCTTTTATTTTTTGTCATAAAAATCAGTTTCTTATTTATCGCTTAGCGAATATTATCAAATCCGCAAAAAATTAAGCCGGGTTATACAACACAATTACCAGTCCCGTTTTAGCGGATACTGGTAATTGCGTGTCTTTCTATTAAATTTACTGATTTAATTATTCATTAAACCGATAAACAATAATTATAAAATTGCTTTACCGTCGTAAGTAGCTGATTTCAAAATTTTCTCAGCAACTTTTACAGCTGATTTTGAAAGCGGAGCATAATTTAACGGAGCGCAGTTTTTCTGTCCGTCATGGATGTTATACCATAATAATTCTAACACCATTTTAGCACGGGCAGCAGAACGGTCGCTGTATTTTTGTTCTTTGTAAATTAAAGCCCAGGTAAAGCTGGTAATAGGGTAACCTTTAGGGTTATCAGTATTGGTTAATGATACCTCTGCATTTGCAGGCAACTCAACATTGCTTGATAATGTAGTAGATTCCAAAGTTGGGGTAATAAATTTACCGCCTTTGTTCTGGATATCAGCATAAGCCATTTTGTTTTGGATAGCATAAGCCAACTCATTGTAACCAATAGCACCAGGAGTTTGTTTTACCAAACCGGCAACGCCTTCGTTACCTTTGCCACCTAAACCGGCTGGCCAGTTAACCGCAGAAGCTTTACCAATTTTTGAAGCCCACTCAGGATTTACTTTTGTTAAATAATCAGTAAAGATGAATGAAGTACCGCTACCGTCTGAACGGTGGATAACTACGATAGGCAGATCAGGCAGGCTGGCACCTGGGTTAGTAGCTTTAATTTCGCCGCTGTTCCAGTTGGTGATTTTACCTAAATAAATGTCGGCCAAATCTTTACCGGTTAATTTTAATGCACCTTTAACACCCGGTACGTTGTAAGTTACTACTACCGCGCCAGAAGCCATAGGGATATGTAAAACCGGAACGCCGATTTTTTTAGCTTGTTCTGCATTTAAGGGGGCATCAGAACCGCCGAAATCAACTGTTTTATTGGTTAACTGTAAAATACCACCACCTGAGCCGATTGACTGGTAATTAACTTTTACATCGTGTGTTTTGCCATACTCAGCAAATATCTTTGAAAATAACGGGTACACAAAGGTACTGCCCGCGCCTAACAAAGTATTGTCCTGAGCCGAAGCTGATAAAGTTATGCAACTTGCGGCAATGGCAACAATTGCTAACTGTAAACTTTTAATTACTTTCATGTTTTGTTTTTTTAAATGAATTAGCCCCTTAATTATTTATTTTTTATTATTTACCAAAAGTGAAGAAGAAAGTCATTCTGTAAACCAAAGTGTGGTTATCAGCTAAATAGCTTTTGTTTGCAGCACCATTGATGATTGCATCTTGCTGATCTTTGTATTGTACAAACCAAACGTTTGGCATAAAGTGTACGTTTTTGGTTGGGTTCCAATCTAAACCTGCAGTAACAAATTGCTCTTTAGTAGTTGGGTCGTATGAACCGTAGTTAGTATTAACTGCATAACCTAACATACCGTTGAAATCAGTATCAGGATTGTAAGTATCGTAACGAGCGAAGTAGTTTAAAGTTTTAGTGATACCACCTTTTACCCAAACTGATAAACCTTGTACTGTAGCGTCTGCTGGAGTTGCTACTTTAGTAGTAGGATCAGTAGTAGTAACACCGTTAGTAAGTTTTTGAGTATAAGCTTCAACACCAATAGTAAATGGTTTAGCGTTGTAAGCAGCAAATATTTTAAACATGTTGTGATCTTGCGCGCCTATTGCAGCTGTAGCAGCAGCAGTTTTAGCATAATCAGCATAAACGTCTACGTATAATTTTTTGTTAAGCAATTTAGCCCAGATATCACCGTAGAAAATTTTGTAGAAACCAGTGTTAGCATTTGCAGCTGATAATAAGCTTGAAGTGCTGTTGTTAGCTACCATTAATACGTAACCAAAGTTTTTGGTTGCAGGGTCAAAAGTACCTTGTAATGAAGCACCTACGTCGTATGAGTTATTTTTGTGGAAATCGGTGATAGTTCTTTCAACTGAACGGTATCCCCAGGTTGCTTCCGAAAGTGAAGTTGGAGCGTTAGTTCCAGACTCGTTTAATGCGAAACCAGGAGTGCTTAGCTCACCAATAACGAAGTCAGTACCATTCCAAAGATCTCTGTAACGAATGTTGAAGTTTTTAATGAAGAATCCCATTTTGCCATCAGCAAGGTTATCGCCATTTTGAACAGTTGAAGTACCTACAGTACCGGTGGTGGCAGTTGGCTCAGATGACAATAACACTTCCGCTTTAAATCTTTTGGTTATCTCATAATCATAACCTAAATAAATACGACGGAATTGGAAAGCGTTACGGTAAGTTGGAACTTGATAATAGTTGTTCTCTTTACCTTGAGTTGAAGTTAATGCCGGTGAATGAGCATCATAATAGTAATCACCAAATGCATAACCCCAAACTCTTCTTTGTGGTTTCCATGCAGTATCAATCGGATCGTCAGATTTTTTTACTTCTTTAGTATCTGCGTCAGTTGATTTAGTTTCTTTTTTAACTACCGGCATACCAGCAGCAGTAGTTGAAGTGGTGTTAGCAACCGGAGCAGCAGTTTGCGCATCACCCGACAAAGAGGTTGACTGTGCATTAGCGGCAAAACCGATAACCGTTAAACCCATTAGTAGACCTGCACTAAAAAGTTTTGTAAAAGTTTTTTTCATAATCATTTAAGGATTGAATAAATTTTGCCTCAAAGGTGCGCAGCCACCATTATCACAATGTTAAGTTCACATTAACATTTGGTAACATTATGCCAATGTTAAATTGATGTTGATTTTGTCTAAAATCCACCAAAAACATATTTTTTAAAATTTAAATACACCTTAAACAACTATAAAACAGCTATTTAAATTTCAAGTTAATTTATTTTCATTAGTAACATTAAGTTAACATTGACCATATTTACTTAACAATGCACCTGTATGCCGAAGATAGGCCGACTAAAAAGCATTAAAAAAAACAGATTTTCTACAGATTTTCATTCCTGTTAAAATACAGCGGTTTAATGGAGGCATTTGCGGATTTAAAATTAAATGTTGCTAATTTTACCGCCCGATTGCACGTATCAACTATTTGAACGCGAAATTTGCCGGCAATACGTTTAAGACCCTGCCGATGAACCACGAATTCAAAAGAAAATAATTTTTACTATGGAACCCTTTTATTCTATTTTTTTTAAATGCCCCGAGTGTTATCACCAGGTTGAACAACACGCCAAAGCTGCCGACAATTCATTTGAAGCATATTACGAAGAAAGCGTACCCCGCCTGGTGGCCAACACGGTTATTGGCAATACTATTTACTGCCCCAACTGCGGCGACAGGTTTACCATTGCCATTGATACCAATGCCACCACCGTGCCGCTATATCTGCGCAGGGGGTAATTGTATGGCGCAGCGATGACACGGTGGGTCAATATGCTAATGCATTGACGCCGTGCTCCAGGTTTCCTTACAAATTATTAATCAGCACCAGGTTCAGCGCATCTGATACGCGTTTACATTTATTTACCGAAGTTTCCAGTGAGGATAGTATTTCGCGATATTTAATCAGGGTGATGGCATCCTTTTCGTTGGCAAATAAGCCTGCAACGGCATTATAATATACCTTATCGCTTTGCTGTTCGTAGGTTTTTACGTGGCGGCAAATTTCGAGCAGTTCGGAGGGTTTTTTAACATCGCGCAGCATATTTACCGCCTTTTCAATTTCCAGACTGGCCTTTAAAATAATAGCAGCAATTTCTTTAAGGGCCGGTGCAAAGTCAATAATTTTATACAGGTAAATACGGCCGCTGGCTTCTTTAATGGTATCGGCAACATCATCAATGGCCGATGCCAGGGTATGAATATCATTGCGGTTTAGCGGCGAAAATATTATTCTATCCAGGTTTAAACGTATTTTATGGGTAATATCATCGCCTGTATTTTCCAGTTTATCAACGTGCTTCACTATATCCTCACAATCGCCAACAGGACTGTTCACCACTTTTACCAGCAGGGTAGCCATATCTACCACGTTTTTTGCCGCTTTGTCAAAAAGGTCGAAGAATAAGGTTCGGTTTGATAAAAAATTATTGAAATAGCTGCCCATCTATAAACGCATATTGATATGCCTTAAAATTAGGATAGTTGTATTAATGCAATGTTAAATAGACGGACAATGTGTATTAATTTTACATTATGAAAATCTTCATAAATAATTACTTTAACTTTTAGCTCAAAAAAGTTGAACGGTGGTTTAGGATGGAGTCGCTCGTAGCGTTAACTCCCCCCGACGGGGCTTCGCCCGTCGACAAGCCATAAAGAGGGAGTAAAAAAGAAAAAAAATGAATTTTCCCCCACCCTCTTTACGAAGAGAGGGTGAGTTTACTATACGAGCAGCATTAAACCGCCGGTTCCTGCTGACTTAAACAATGAAAACTACCCAATCCCCAAATAATATCGGTTGAATCAATGCCTACAACTTTTCTGTCGGGGAAACATTGCTGTAAAATATCCAGTGCTTTATCATCGTTTTTTGAGCGATAGGTTGGCACCACTACCGCCGCATTGCCAATATAAAAGTTAGCATACGATGCCGGCAAACGCTGATCTTCATAAATCACCGCATCGGGCATAGGCAGTTCAATAATATTTAACTGCTTGCCGTTTAGCAGGCGCATGGTTTTAAGCATTTGCAGGTTTTCCTGCAGTATGTAGTAGTTCTCGTCGTTTTTATTTTCTTCAACAACGGTAACTACGGTATCTTCATTTATAAAACGGGTAATATCATCAATATGGCCGTCGGTATCATCGCCAACAATGCCATCGCCCAGCCAAAGTACCTGCTCGGTACCATAATAGTTTTGCAGGTATGTTTCTATTTGCAGCTGATTTAAATGCGGATTACGGTTTTTATTGAGCAAACAGGCCGTTGTGGTTAAAACCGTACCAGCGCCATTAAAATCAACCGAGCCGCCTTCCATTACTATGCCCGGGTGGTATACCGGCAGGCCAAAATGCTCACCAATTTTGGTAGGGATCACATCATCCAGATCAAAGGGTGGGTATTTGCCGCCCCAGGCATTATAGCCCCAGTCAACAATTGCTTTTTGTTTAGTATCGGGATTAATCAAAAACGCCGGACCATGATCGCGGCACCAGGCATCGTTGGTTGCAAAATCAAAAAACTCAACCTTGGTTAAATCAACCCCGGCCAAGGTAAGCTGCTGTTTTGCAAAGGCTTTCATTTGCTCATTGGCTACGTTAATGCGCACCAGCTCGCCTTCGGTAAGTACCTTTACAAACTCGGCATAGCGCGGGTAAATCATCCCAATTTTTCCCGGCCATGATTCTTCCTTATGCGGCCAGCTCAGCCAGGTAGCAGTATGTTTAGCCCATTCGGCAGGGAAATGGAAGCCTGCGTTAGCAGGAAAGTTATTTTGATTCATAGTTTATTATTGGTCGATAGTCCATAGACCATGGTAGGAGCTTTTCGTAATGTAATATTTATAACGTATTTCTTAAAGACGTGATCATTTTCGTAAGTGACTGATATTCGTCATATAGCTTTTGGAAGTCATCACCGGTAATTATATTTCTTTTTTTTGCGATAAACAAACAGGAAACCACTTCTATAGCTGACCTTAATGAATAACCAAGAAAGGTTTTAAAAACGGGATTAGTTTGCCCGGTACATCCTTCAGCAATATTGAATACGACAGAATCTGCTGCCCGTTTTATTTGCGAAGTTAAAATGAACAATTCATCCTTTGGGAAACTTTTTTTTGTTAAAAGATCGATCTCTTCAGTTAAATCTAAAGCTTTTTGCCATACCTGAAGATTCTCAAATTTAAAAGCCATTTTCCCTGTTATGTATTATGTTTGGATCGAAGCTAGTTTAAGTCAACAACCATTTCCTGCCATGGACTATGGACCATCGACCATGGACTAAACTACTCCTCGTCAATAAATCTTTTTGTTATTGGTTGATACGAATCAATCCTTCTGTCGCGCATAAATGGCCAGTGGCTGCGGTAATAGTCGGTTTTATCCAGATCCAACTCCTGCACGGCAATATCTTCGGCATCATGCGGCGACTGATAGATCACCGTACCAAAAGGATTGGAGAAGAACGATCCTCCCCAGAATTTTACACCGGCTTCTTCGCCTGCACGGTTAACGCTTACCACGTGCACGCCATTTGCTACGGCATGCGAGCGTTGTATGGTTTGCCATGCGTTGTATTGTTCAACGTTGGTTGCTTCGTCCTGCGTGGTTGCCCAGCCAATGGCAGTGGGGTAAAATAATATTTCGGCACCCATTAATGCGGTGATGCGTGCTGCCTCCGGATACCATTGATCCCAGCAGATTAACACGCCGATGGTGGCATATTTGGTTTTAAAAACCTTATAGCCCAAATCGCCGGGAGTAAAGTAAAACTTTTCGTAAAAACCCGGATCATCAGGGATATGCATTTTGCGGTACTTACCCAAATAAGAACCATCGGCATCCAAAACAGCGGTGGTATTATGGTAAAGACCCTGCGCACGTTTTTCAAACAGCGAGGCAATAATCACCACGTTAAGCTCTTTAGCCACAGCCGATAAAGCATCTGTAGACGGACCAGGAATAGCTTCGGCCAATTTAAAGTTATCGTAATCCTCTACGTCGCAAAAGTAAAGTGAGGTAAACAGTTCCTGCAAGCAAACTATTTGCGCACCTTTTTTTGCAGCCTCGCGAACCTTGCCGATAGCCTTGTTTAAATTTTCCTGTTTATTGGCAGTACAGCTCATCTGCACCAGGCCTACATTTACTTTACTCATCCCGCTAAAAATTTGCGCAAAAATAGTGATTTTTTAGTCCGAAAATGGGTATGTCCAAAAACGGGAAAATAAAATTACTATCGGATGAGGGATTGACCTTTAGGCACCAAATTACACGCTACCACTGCTTAATTATCGGCCTTATCCATTGGCATACAATAATCTATCAGTTCCTGTTTCTCCATCCTAAAACATAAAAAACAGCTATACCGGTAAAAAACGGTGATTGTATTTACCGACAATTTATCTATCCCCGCCGACATCCGCCATTGCTTTGCCAACATTGCATTGCCCACCCTGCACTATCGCTATATCTTTGGGTAACATTTAAAACTAAAAGCAATGACTACTTCAATTGATAACCCAAATAAAACAAACCGCAAAGCGGTAGCAGGTATAATTATACTTATTATAGGCAGCGTGTTGCTGATTGAGCAGCTGGATTTATTCTTCTTCCCCCACTGGTTAGTAACCTGGCCAATGTTTATGATTGGTTACGGCATTTACCAGGGCTATAAATATAATTTCAAAAAACCGTTTTGGATATGGGTAACCGTTTTGGGCTTCGTCTTTCTGCTAACCCAAAACCTTGATAATGCTGAACGTTTTGTATGGCCAATATCCATAATAGGTGTAGGCACCTGGATGGTATTAAAACATAACAAACGTAACAACGTAGCTTACCCAATTAACAATAACGATTACAAAGAGATATAATACGAGTTGATTTCATAGTGGTTAAGCGTCGGGCGGGGAAACCTGTCCGGCGCTTTTTTATTGATAGGTATTTAATCAGAAATAGTAAACCGGGGAATATTTTATTTTGTTAAATAAAACCAGGGCACATTTAACAAACCTTTTTTAAGGTTTACATTTACCTGCCCGCCAACCTGTACCTGATAGTAAAATGACGATGGTACAGTAATATTTTCTTCCTTTTGATGCTGGCCCCACTGCCCAATTACAATATGATACGTAGTGCTTTTACCATGCGATACGTGTGCATCCAATACCGTAGCGGCATAAATTTGTGGTGATGATTGGTCGAGCGTGCAATTCATCGATAATGAACCGCCAAAAGCCAAAATAGCAGATGTTAAAATGATGAATATAATCTGGCTGCCTACCGTAGCATTTGCCTTCTTTACGGATAGATAATATAAAACTGCAAAACAGATAACAGCAAATACAATAACGGGCAGCCATAAATTGTCGTAGCTCAATATTTCCGAATTCATTACCGACTGTAGTAAGGCGGCCATTGATGATAAAAACAAACCCATAAAAATTGCGGGGTAGGCACTGTTCTTTTTGGCAAACAACCTTATTATTCCTTTACTTGTACCCATTATAACTACACCAGCAAAGGGATATAGCAGCGTTATAATTGCTAATATTGGGTTGCTAATATGTGCATAAACGGTAAAAAAGAATAACCCCAAACCCCCAAAACCGTAATACATGGTTAACTGGCGCGATTTTTTTAATATCGAATCCCTGTCCTCTTCTGTACGGCCCAAACTGGTATCCTGTAGAATCTCGTTTCTCTCCGCAGCATAATCAACGGCATTTAAATCAGTAAAATGCTCATCCAGCCATTTAATTAATTCTTTATAGCTGCCAATACTGGTATAGTCTCTGATGGCTATTTTGCCATAACCATCCTCTACCGATTCAATGGAAATAGCTTTCTCGCCTACCCTGAATCCCTTGATATCCGCTTTTAAAAATTCTTTTGAACCCCATATGGATGTGTATGAAACACTTTCATCAGCAACAATTACTTTTCTTTTATAAAGATTGATGGAGACGGCTGCCGCCGCTGCAAAAGTAACAACAGCGAATATCAGTAATGCTGATCCGTTGGCTGCGCCAGCAATGTTTACAAGCATTATTATTGAGCCAACCAGTAAAGCAAATGCAAATAGGCCATATACGATCTTATAACCTGTTGAAGTGGTAAATTCTTGTTCCATTATTTATAATTGTGATGGTTTAAAAATATACATTTCCGGCAATATGCGGCGTAATTAATAAATTACTATTTTGTATCAGGTATATTTTACATTATTTGTTATGAATAAAAAATTATCAGCCGCTGTTATCCTGCTTTTGCTTTTCGCGAAGTTTGCTATCAGTCAAAATAAAATGGTAGTCTATCAAACCGATTTCGGGCTGAAAGACGGTGCCGTTGCCGAAATGAAGGGCGTTGCCATGGAAGTATCGCCCGATTTAAAATTGTTCGACCTTACTCACGAGATCCCGGCCTACAACATTTGGGAGGCAGCCTATCGCCTGGAACAAACCGTTAGATACTGGCCAACAGGCACCGTATTTGTTTCTGTTGTTGACCCTGGTGTGGGCACCAATCGTAAATCGGTAGTATTAAAAACCAAATCAGGCCATTTTATTGTATCGCCTGATAATGGCACACTAACGCTTATTGCCCAATCGCTGGGAATAGACCAGATCCGCGAGATTGATGAAAAAGTAAATCGCCGCAAAGATTCCCAAAAATCATACACCTTTCACGGGCGCGATGTATACTCCTATACCGCCGCACGGCTTGCATCGGGCATCATAACTTTTGAACAGGTGGGGCCGCTACTGCCCGCGCAACAGGTGGTAAGCATCCAATATCAAAAGGCCGAGTTATCCGGCAAAACCATAAAGGGCAATATCCCCGTGCTTGATGTGCAGTACGGCAACGTGTGGACCAATATTCCGGATACACTTTTTAATCAGCTTAAACCCAAATTTGGCGATGTGGTAAACATTACCATTTTTTATAAAGGCAAAATGGTTTATCAGGGCAGTATGCCTTACAGCCAAACCTTTGGCGAAGTGCCCGAAGGCAAGCCATTGGCCTATATCAACAGTCTGCTGCAATTGTCGTTTGCCCTAAACCAGGGCGATTTTGCCAAACAGTATCAGGTTGCCAGCGGGAATGATTGGAGTGTGGAGGTAAGGCTGAATTGATGACTCACCCTGTCATCGCTCCGCTAGACTCTCTACTTAGTAAAGAGGGAGAATGAAAAAATAAATTCTTCTGCCCTAACTATAATACGCAACCGCTTCTAATATCACCTCACAGGCTTTTTCAATTTGAGTTTGAGTGATGATAAGCGGTGGGGCTATGCGCATGGAGTTGCTGCAATGTAAAAACCAATCGGTAATTACGCCGTTTTCAATACAGCGGTCAATTATTTTTTTGTTTAGGTCGAAGTTGTCCAGCTCAAGGGCCAGCATCAATCCTTTGCCTCTTATTTGTTTGATGGCCGGGTGTACCAGCAGTTTACGGAACAATGCTTCTTTTTCGGCAACAGTTTCCAAAAGTTTTTCATCCAACAAAACCTCCAGCGCAGCCAAGCCCGCAGCACAACACACCGGGTGACCGCCAAACGTGGTGATATGCCCCAGTATAGGGTTTTCTTTTAAGGCATCCATTATTTTGTGTGATGCGATGAATGCACCAACTGGCATCCCGCCGCCCAGGGCTTTGGCCAGTAGCAAAACATCGGGCACTATATCAAAATGTTCAAAGGCAAACAGCTTGCCGGTGCGGCCAAAAGCAGCCTGTATCTCGTCTAATATCAGTAATGTTCCGGTTTGGGTACAGCGCGCGCGCAGGGCTTTCATGTAAGCGGCATCGGGCACCCGTATGCCGGCTTCGCCTTGCACAATTTCTATAATAACACAGGCTGTTTCGGTGGTGATCAGCTCCAGATCATCTATCTTATTAAAACTAATAAAGTTTACCCCCGGCAACAGCGGACGGTAAGCCTGTTTAAATTCCTCATTACCCATTACACTGAGTGCGCCATGCGTACTGCCGTGGTACGAATTATGGCAGGCAATAATTTGTTGCCGACCGGTAAAACGTTTGGCCAGTTTCAATGCGCCCTCAACAGCCTCGGCGCCCGAGTTGGTAAAATAAACCGATTGCAGGTTGGCTGGCAGCAGCGATATTAGTTTTTCGGCAAAGCGCACCTGTGGGGTTTGTACATACTCGCCATACACCATCAGGTGCATATATTTATCCAGCTGATCTTTTATGGCATTAATCACATAAGGATTGCTATGCCCCAGGTTGCTTACGCCAATGCCCGATATCAGGTCGATAAAAGCTTTTCCATCTTTATTGTACATATAAACACCTTCGGCACGTTCAAACTCAAGCAGCAAAGGAAAATTAGTAGTTTGGGCATTATTGGCAAGAAATAACTGGCGCAGTGTTGGCATGCCGCAAAGTTATTTAAAAAGTAGGGGATTTAGGAAGGTGGAGAAAAGACCGGGGATAGCAATATATTTTGATAATTGCATAGGAGGTTGAGTAACTATACGTGGTTTGGAGAAACAGCAAACCTAACGCAATGCGTTACCGCAAAAAATAAAAAAAAGATTTAATCACCTTTATTAGATTTTTAAAATTATCTCCAATACTTAAATAAGCACCAATGACAGCAATGGACAGTGTAGCAAGGTATTTCCAAACAAAAACAAGCATGTCAATTGCTTTTTTTGCGGCATTCAAAAGAAGCTTTCTTTTTGATAGACGAGGGCGTAAAAGGCGTTTTTGATCTCTGATTTTTTTGGTTAGAGAAATGAATTTTTTATCTTCCAAATAAGCTAAGCCTTTATCAGTTATTATGAACCCCTCCTTTTTTACTCCATTTATTTCATCATTTCTTATTAATCTATCCTCAAGTAATTCTTTAACTGTTGATATTATAATTGCATTACTTAAATGTAACTGCTTATCTATTTTTAATAGAGTACAACAGGGATTATGAAAAATATATTTAAGTACGTCACTATAGTGTTTTTCGAACATAAAAAAGAGGCTTGGTTTAACCTCTCAATATAGAAATATTATTTCTCTTTAGGTGATCTCCGCTCAAATGATAAATTGATGGCAAATTTAAATTGGATAGTCATATCTATGGCAAGCAACAGCTTTGACCTTGAAAGATAGCCTCAGTTCCCCGCCCGCACACTGCGCTCACTGAGCTGGCGCAGTACTTCGTCGTTAAATTCGCGTTCGCTTTTGTAAAGCTCGCTCACTTTTTCGGGAGTTAGTATTTTGTAAAACTCGTCGGTATAACGTTTCCTTATTTCAACCAGTTGCGCATCGTATTCAAGCTCCTTGTTTACCTGTTCTTTATCGCTGGGAGTGTTAACCGAGTTGTTTTGGCGCTTGGCTATCCTAACGGCAGTTAAATCCTGCACATATTGGTGATACAGGGGCCAAAAGGCTTTTGCTTGTTCGGGTGTAAGGTTTAGTCGTTGTCCTATGTAGTTTTCTTTAACCATTTCAATTTTACGTCCGGCATTTGGCCTTGGTCTAAATGGTTCGCTCCGTTGTACCGGGCGCATGCGAAACTGACCAAAACTGGTGCTCGCAATACCGGTAAGGAACAAAAAACATAAAACAATTCTTATTATTAACTTAATCATTATCAAATATTATTGAACGCTGTCCAAATCGCTTTGTAAAGCATCCTTTAAACTTTTATCATCAACCTTAACACTTTCGCTGTTAACGGTTTGCTGGGTATCGCCGGCATCAACGTTTAACTGCAGGTAGGCTTTGATATCATCAACCGGAACATTAGACAACTGCTTATGCAAAAATGTATTTTCATGTGCATCAGTCGGGCCCGATAACTGGTTTATCAATATACCACCACCAATGGCCACTGCAAAGCAGGCTGCGGTAGCATATTTAAAGGCGGTTGAAGCAACCAAACGACGAACAATACCTTTATTTACGTTTACCTTTTCGGTTTTGGTGCCGGTTGTTTTATCAGTAATATTTTTGTGCAGGGCTTCAAAGTATCCATCAGGTACAGCAAATGCTTCTTCCTGCTCAGCCAAAGCCGCTTCAACAAAAATGCGGCTTTGAATATTATCAGCCAGTGTATCAAAATAACCATCGGGAACGGCAAAGCCTGTTTCCTGGGTATTTAAAGCTTCTTCTATATTGATACGGCTTTGAATATTATCAGCCAGTGTATCAAAATAACCTTCGGGAACGGCAAAACCAGTTTCTTCAGTATTTAAAGCTTCTTCAATGTTAATGCGACTTTGAATATTATCAGCAAGCGTATCAAAATAACCCTCAGGAACGGCAAAGCCGGTTTCTTCGGTGTTTAAAGTTTCTTCAATATTAATGCGGCTTTGTATGTTACTTGCCAGTGTATCAAAATAACCCTCGGGAACTGCAAAGCCAGTTTCTGCGGTATTTAAAGCATCTTCAATATTAATTCGGCTTTGAATATTATCTGTCAGTGTATCAAAATAACCTTCGGGAATGGTGAAACCTGTTTCTGCGGTATTTAAAGCCTCTTCGATATTGATGCGGCTTTGTATATTTTGTTGCAAGTTATTAAAGTAATTTTCAGGAACAATAAAGCCACCTGTTGAGCCATCTTGTTTTAGCTCAGGCAGGTTTTTGAATAGCATGATACGCTCACCCAGACTCTCAAAGTAGTCTGCCGGTACCTTAAAAGGGTTATTGGGATTAACCTTTTTTAGGGCTGCGTAATCATTTATCCAATCTCTATTTTCCATTTCACTTGTCATAACTTAACTATAGATGGAATAATTTTGAAAAGGTTTAAAGTATATTTTAATTAATCTTTCGATAACAGGTACGATTCAATTTTTTTAACGGCCAGGTGAAACGAGGCCTTTAAAGCGCCCACGCTGGTACCCAAAACCTGCGAAATTTCTTCGTATTTCATGTCATCATAGTACTTCATGTTAAACACCAGCTTTTGTTTTTCGGGCAGGGTTAACAAGGCCTCCTGTAATTTTTTTTGTATCGCATCGCCGCTAAAATAGGCCGAGTCGGCTAGTGTGTCGGCCAGTTCGTAGGCTACATCATCCAGCGATACGTTGTTTCTTTGTTTTTTCTTGTTTAAAAAGGTAATGCACTCATTGGTGGCTATGCGGTACATCCAGGTGTATAACTGGGCATCGCTTCTAAAACCGGCCAGGTTTTTCCAAACCTTTACAAATACATCCTGTACCAAATCATCAGCATCATCATGGTCAATCACCATGCGGCGAATATGCCAGTAAATTTTTTGCTGGTACTTTTTTAGCAGCAGGTTAAATGCCTCATTTCGGGTCTTTTCGTCCTGAAATTTGCTTAATATCACCTCGTCGTCGACCTCTATTGGCATATTTTAATCAGATTTGGGGTTTAAGATAACAGTATCGCGCCCATGTGCTTTCAGCTGTTTATCTAAATCTTATTTTAATATTTATTTAAGTGTTATAATAATACAGCTAATATCTAAAAATTTTATAAATCTCACTATAACAAATCAATAACCTGCTGTGATGAATTTTTAGTGTCAACCTTTTCAATAATATGGCTTATTGTTCCATCGCCATCAATAATAAAGGTAGTGCGGGCGGTGCCCATGTATTTTTTGCCGTACATATTTTTCTCCACCCAAACGCCGTAGGCCTCCACAATGCTTTTATCACTATCGGCAATAAGGGGAAAAGGCAAACTGTATTTGGTTTCAAATTTTTTGTGCGATTTTTCATCGTCGGTACTTACGCCAATTACCTCAAAACCTTTGCTCAGCATAGATTGGTAATTATCCCTGAAATCGCAAGCCTCGGCAGTACAGCCGGGAGTATCATCTTTTGGATAAAAATAAAGGATCACTTTTTTGCCCGAAAAATCTGACAGGGAAACCGTTTTTCCGTTCTGGTCTTTTGCGGTAAAGCCCGGAGCCTTATCGCCTGCTTTTAATATTGACATAGTGGTTTGTAAAATATCAGCGGTAAATATACACTTAAAAGTGTTGGTATGGAAGATTGGCAGAGGCTGACAGATGTGGTAATTAATTTGATTTTACAATAGATTAAGCTAAATTCGTATATAAAAATCAGCTATGACACATTTAACAATAGATAATAAAAAATACGTGCTTATACCTGAAGAAAACTATCAGGAGCTGCAGAAGTTAGCCGCGTTGAAACGAGATCCTGAAAAAACGCTTTCTATTGACGAGGCCTGTAATTACAGCAAAAAGTTAATCAGAAAGTGGGCTTCAGAAAATAATTATTAAGCAGTCCGCAGCTGAAAGTATTGCCGAAATTTCCTGGTGCCTTGAATCAGAAGGATTATTGGCCACCGCCGAAAAATTCACTGATGATGCCTACGATTTTATTGAAAAATTAGGAGACAGCCGCAAAGGCTACCGAACTTGCAGAGAACCCTTAAGAGATGCACTAGGATTTAAATGTATTCCCTATAAAAAGAAATACACTATTGTTTTTATTGAAACAGACAATGAAATTATTGTTTGTGAATTCATTCTTTCAAAACGAATTTATTGGTAATAATCCATAAGCCTCATACATCCAGTCAGCTCCATCCGGGGAGAAGCTCCTACCGATAAAACTCCGCCGTATAATGTGCCACATTATTCTTGTTATCAGTAACCATTAAATCAAACTGGTGCTTACCTGGAGTAATATCACCATTACTGAAAGAATAACTCAGTACTTTGGTTTTGTAATCCCACTCCATCAAGACCCATTTGCCGTCAATTTTACCCGAATAGGTTTTTATGCCCGACAGATTATCACCTATGTGCAGAAATATGCCCTTGGCCAGTTTCAGACTAGCACCATTTTTAATATTTAGTGGTGCAATGTGCGGTGCAACGGTATCAATACGCACAAAGAAATCACCAAAAGTATGAGCCTGAGCCTTTACATAACCATCCTGGTAGGTACCGCCTTCGCAAATGCCATCGGCGCTTACTATAACAGCCTTATCGACAAACTTACCGATGTTACTGTCGGGTTTTATCCAAATGTCGTAAGCATCATGAATAGGCGTATAACGGTTATGGATTCGGTGAGTTGCTGAAAATGCACCCGGTCGTTTGGGTAGGGTGGCATAGGTAAAATCAACATCATCATACAGGTTACCTGCCGGGATGCTTATTTTAACCTTATCGTTACTAAACTCGTTGAGCTGGTTGTAATGAAACAGCGTACCCACCAAATGTTTTTCGGGGTTAAGCTTTTGTGCGCTGCTTGCCTTTACGTTAAGGGTTAAGGTTGAAGTATTGCCTGCCACATCCTTCACTACATACTCCACGTGGTGAATGGCATCATCACTAAAATTAATAATACCCCGGTTGATGGATTGCGGATAGAGCGATATTTTGCTGCCCGGCAGTATAAAGCATTTCTGCATCCAGCGGCGGGTTTTCAAAAACTCAGGATAGTCAATATAGGCATTAATGGCATGGGTTTGATCAAACGCGAAACGCTCCACCGCGAAGGTGTAAACCGTGATACCATCAACTTTTAGCTCAATAGAGTAAACGCCATTATGGTTGGGCGATACGCTGTTCATATCGTTGGTGGTAATGCCGAAGCCGGTTTCGCCATCAATATTAATTAACTGCGGTTTGGTTAAATGATAATTCCCATTGGCGCCGCTTACCGCCAAAAACTGACGGGGCGTTTTTTCGCTAAAAGGATAGCCATCCAGGCGGTAAATACCAATAGCATAAATATTTGGCGGCACCCTATCCGGAATGGTTAGGCCGAACAATTGGGCGTTGATGGTTTCTTCTGTTTGGGTATCGCGCAGCTCAAAGTGCAGGTGCGGTCCTTCGGATGCGCCGGCGTTGCCCGATAGGGCTATCACGTCGTCCTTACAAACGGGTATTTGAGTTGGTTCGAGCTTAATATCAACCTCAAAACTTTGCTGCTGATATTGCGCTGCACGGATAACCTTCAGCATGGCATCGCTGTAGCGCTCAATATGCCCGTAAACCGAGGTATAACCGTTGGGATGGGTAATATAAATAGCATTGCCGAAGCCGCCAAACTGCACGCGCAGGCGCGATACATAACCATCAAAAACGGCATGTACAGGGTAGCCGGTGCGGTTATTGGTTTTAAAATCGAGCCCGGAATGGAAGTGATTGGGGCGCAGTTCGCCAAAAGAGCCGGCCGTTGATGGCGGCAAATCAAGCGGGTAGCGGAAATAACGCTGCGGGTATTGTTTGCTCTGGATGATTTGTGCAGATGCGTTTAAATAAAAAGCCGTTAAAAGAACTAATGCAACAAAATATTTTTTAATCATTACTACCCGGGGTGTTATGCTGTGTTTGTCTTCTTTTTTCCCTCCTTGTCATTGAACGAGGGTACCGAGGAGAAAACCTCTGCAACTTTTACTGCCCGCTATGCATAGTTCGTGCAGTATGGCGAAGAAGATTTCTCTCTGTCGTTCGAAATAACAAGAAAGGTTTTACGTAATTCTTATTTTATATAAAAATCAAGCATTTTCTGATCCTCAATATAACCTTCCAAATGGTCGCCTACGTTTACTTTGGCAACGCCCTGGGGTGTGCCGGTAAAAATAAGATCGCCTTTTTTTAGGGTGATATATTGAGATACGAAAGCAATAATATAGCTAAACGGGAAAAGCATGAGCGAAGTATTGCCCGACTGCCGCGTTTGGCCGTTAACATCCAGCCTAAAATTAAGGTTATGCAAATCGGCAAACTTTGCTTTCGGTAAAAAGTTGCTCACCGGTGCCGAGCCGTCAAAGGCTTTAGCCAGCTCCCAGGGAAGTCCTTTTTCTTTGTGGGTGGATTGTATGTCGCGCGCGGTAAAGTCAACACCCAGGGCAATTTCCTCAAAATAATTTTCGGCAAATTTTTCACTGATATGTTTACCTTCCTTGCTGATTTTTATCACCACCTCAATTTCGTGGTGAATATCATTCGAAAAATCGGGATGATAAAAAGGTTTATTGTCTTTTAAAAGCGCAGTATCGGGCTTCATAAAAATAACCGGTACACCGGGTACAGGGTTATTCAGCTCTTTGGCATGTTCGGCATAATTACGGCCTATGGCAATTATTTTCATAATTGCGCAAATTATTAAAATTGTCTGAACTAAGATTTATTTGATTTAAAGATTATTTGATTATTGGGTAAAAAGTTTTAAATCATCAAATCCTGAAAATCCTGGTTCAGACAAATTATTAAAATTGTCTGAACTAAGATTTATTTGATTTGAAGATTATTTGATTAAGCAGCAAAAATCCTGAAATCATCTAATCTTAAAAATCTTAGTTCCGACAAAAAATTAAAAGGCAATTGATTTGAAGATTATTTGATTGACCGACAAAAATCCTGCAATCATCTAATCCTAAAAATCTTAGTTCAGACAAAAAATTAAAGAGCGGCAACAATAATTTCTTATTTTTAAATCCTAAATCCATCACATGCAATACGAAAATGCTACACACAAAATTATCGGCTGTGCCATGAAAGTTCATTCAACGCTTGGAAGTGGTTTTCAGGAGGTAATATATCAACGGGCGATGGAAATTGAGATGAAAAAACAAGGTGTTCCTTTTGGTCGTGAAATTGAAATGGGCATTTTTTATGATGGCATTGAAATAGGCACCCGTCGGGTTGACTTTTTTGTAGACGAAATAATTATGGTTGAGTTAAAAGCTATTTCCAAACTTGAGGATGTACATCTTGCTCAGGCTATAAACTATTTGGAAGCATACAATTTACCAATCGGATTACTAATTAATTTCGGAAGCAAAAGCATGGAGTTTAAACGCGTTTACAATACTAAACACATCGATAACGCCAGTTATAGAAAAAACTAATATTGAAAATTGTCCGGATCAGGATTTATTTGATTTGAAGATTATTTGATTAAGCAACAAAAATCCTACAATCCTCTAATCTTAAAAATCTTAGTTCCGACAGAAAATTAAAAGGCAATTGATTTGAAGATTATTCAATTAACCGACAAAAATCCTACAATCCTCTAATCTTAAAAATCTTAGTTCCGACAGAAAATTAAAAGGCAACTGATTTGAAGATTATTCAATTAACCGACAAAAATCCTACAATCCTCTAATCTTAAAAATCTTAGTTCCGACAGAAAATTAAAAGCAATTGATTTGAAGATTATTCAATTAACCGACAAAAATCCTACAATCATCTAATCTTAAAAATCTTAGTTCCGACAAAAAATTAAAAGGCAATTGATTTAAAGATTATTTGATTAACCGACAAAAATCCTACAATCCTCTAATCTTAAAAATCTTAGTTCCGACCAACTATTACAGTACCGAAATCCTTTTAATCACCGATTCATTGCCGGCAATAACCCGTACAAAGTAAAAGCCGCGGTTAAGTTTGCTGCTGAGGGAGTAGTTGAAGGTTTTTTCGCCTGGTTCAACCCTTTGCGAAAAAAGGGTGATAATATCATTACCCAAAACATCCATAATTTTAATGGTAACGTTTGCCGAACGGGTTATTTCGTACTTTAAATTTATCTGATCGGTAACCGGGTTGGGATAAACCTGTACATTGTTGAGTAACTTATCGTCGGTTTTGTAAACGTTTATTTTGGTGGTTGATATAACCGCCGGCTTTAACGGAGGCAACACCAGGTGCAAAGCATTTTTCGAGGTCGATTTACCCGTTTTTGTTCGTAAAAGATGCGTGTAAGTGGTGTCAGTTTGCGAGTAGGCAGTACTATTTACAAGGGCAACACTCATGAATATTGCTATCGCAATTGTAAAGCTCCATGAAGTAGTAGTTGTAAAAATTTGCCTCATATTTAATATTGTTTACAAAAATATAAATAAAGCCCGTCACAACTTATAATACTTTTACTTTTGTCGTCTGTTTTAACAAAATTTAACAAAATAAAATCTAACAGACTATAAATTTAGTTTTTAAAACACAATTATTAGTCAGTTGGGTTATAGATTTAGTTTTTTAATATATTTAAGTTTTACAAATAGCTGTGTCGAGTCACAAAGATCTGTCAAAATTAACCGGTGCCGGGCTGCTTATAAGCCTTGGAATTATATATGGCGATATTGGGACATCGCCGCTGTATGTGTTTAAAGCTATTGTTGGCGGGCAACACATTTCGGAAGTGTTAATTTTGGGTGGCGTATCGCTCATCGTCTGGACGCTTACTATGCAAACCACGCTTAAATATGTTGTAATTACCTTACGAGCCGATAATAAAGGCGAGGGTGGCATATTTTCACTTTTCTCGCTGGTGCGGCGGCGGGCCAAGTGGCTTATTGTACCGGCTGTTATTGGCGGTTGCGCCTTACTGGCCGATGGTATTATAACACCTCCCATTACCATATCGTCGGCAATTGAAGGTTTGCAAACTTCTTTTCCCCAAATTCATACCGTACCCATTGTTATTGGTATTATAATATGCCTGTTTATTATACAACAGTTTGGTACGTCGCTGGTAGGTAAAGCCTTTGGCCCTATGATGTTTGTATGGTTTACCATGATAGGCGTGCTGGGTGTTTTTTATATTGTGCAGGATCCCACGATTTTTAAGGCGCTTAATCCATATTATGCCTTTGTGTTGCTTACTTCAAATATTCCGGGGGTGCATCCGCTTATTATTATCGGGGCGGTATTTTTATGTACCACAGGTGCCGAGGCATTGTATTCAGATTTGGGCCACGCAGGTCGCAGAAATATACAAATAAGTTGGATTTATGTGAAAACGAGCTTAATTTTTAATTACCTGGGGCAATCCGTGTGGCTGTTGCAGCATAGCGGTCAAAAAATGGATCTTAACTTGCATAATCCGTTTTATGAACTTATGCCGCCCTGGTTTCTGACATATGGCATCGGTATAGCAACCATTGCGGCCATTATTGCCAGCCAGGCACTTATTTCGGGCTCGTTTACCCTTATTGCCGAGGCTGTACGGTTAAACCTGTGGCCCAAGGTGCGCATCAATTACCCCACTATACAAAAAGGGCAGCTGTATGTGCCCAGCGTTAACTGGCTGTTGTGTGCCGGCTGTATTGGTGTGGTTTTACTTTTTAAACATTCCGATCATATGGAAGCGGCATACGGCCTCAGCATAACGGTAGCCATGCTGATGACTACCATACTGGTATCGAACTTTTTACGACGCAAAAAGGTGCCCAACTATATTGTAAATATCTTTTTGATTGTTTATTTGCTGATTGAAGGCACATTTTTAACCGGTAACCTGGCTAAATTTGTGCATGGTGGCTGGTTTACCCTGTCAATCGGTTGTTGTTTGTTTGCCATCATGTGGACCTGGCACACGGCCCGTAAAATAAGGAACCGCTATGTTAAATTTATCAACATTGACGATTACTTTGGTATTTTAAAGGAGCTGAGCGATGACGAAACGGTGCCGAAATATGCATCGCAGCTGGTGTATTTAACCAGCGCCAATTTCGACTCGGAGGTTGAATCGAAAATTATTTATTCTATCCTCCAAAAACAACCCAAACGGGCCGATGTTTACTGGCTGGTGCATGTTGATGTGGTTGATGAGCCTTACAAAAAGGAATATGAGGTTAACTTTTTAGTGCCCAATAAACTGATAAGGGTTGATTTTAAACTTGGTTTCAGAATTGAACAGCAAATAAACCTGCTTTTTAGGCGGGTGGTTGAGGACCTGGTAAAAAAAGGTGAGGTGGATATTACCAGTACCTATAAATCATTAAATAAACATAAAATAGTGGGCGATTTCAGGTTTGTGGTGATTGAAAAGGTGATGTCCAAATCGCATAATTTATCGTTTTATGAAAGCTCTATTATGAGTTTTTATGTATTGCTGAAAAAGCTGAGCCTTTCAGAAGAGCGGGGCTTCGGGCTCGACCTGAGTTTTGTTACGATTGAAAAAGTACCGTTAATGCTTACCCCTCCGGATGCTGTTGAAATACATAGAATTATTTAATTTGTTGTTAAATTAATGTTAATCCAATATTACTACAGAATGTTATTTTAGTTTTGCCGCGATGCCGTGCCCTATGATTTTTTAATGGAACAGTGCTGCTTGCTGCAACAAAGCAATAGTGGGTTACCATTTGGCCGGATAATGATTTGTGGTTGTACATTAAAATAAGTTATTGTTGAAAAAAGTCATATTTGCCATACTCTGTTTCCTTTTTTTTAGAGCCGATGCTCAGGTTACTGCCGATACCACCAACAAGCATGTGGTTGATACGTTAAAAAGGACCCCGGTTGCTGTACCCGATACCATTAAGAAATTACACCACAATAGCGCATTATCGTTTATTGTGCCGGGGGTATTAATAGCTTATGGTGCATCATCATTTGTAATACATCCGGTGCGCCAGGTTGATTATTATTTTAATGACCAGATTCAAAAAAGTGATCCTCACTTTCATACCAATGCCGAAACATATTTCTTATTTACGCCTTTTGCGGTAGTTGGTGTGCTTGATATTGCCGGTGTACCCGGTAAAAATACGCCTATTAATCAGTTGGGCCTGGTAACTCTTTCGGGCGGCTTTTTTGGTGTAACTGACTTGATAACAAAGAATTTAACACATCGCCTGCGCCCCAATGGTGCCGACTATTTATCGTTCCCTTCAGGGCATACCGGTCTTGCTTTTGTGGGTGCCCAGTTTTTAACGGAAGAGTATGGCGATCAATCGCCGGTTTATACGGTGATTGGTTATACTACCGCTGTTGCAACAGGCATTTTCAGGATGTATAACCGCGATCATTGGTTTAGCGACGTAGTGGCCGGTGCCGGTTTGGGTATATTATCAACCAAAGCAGCTTACCTGGTTTACCCTTACCTGCGCAATGCCTTAACCCATAAAGATAAAAAAGGACGCAGCACCATGCTGATGCCTACTTATCAAAACGGTGCTGCAGGGTTATCTTTTGCGATGCAGCTGTAATGCTTTTTGGATAGCGTTAACATCGCTCGCAAAGTGACTCCGACGGGCGCTGCGCCCAATGTCATTAAGTTAAGGTAATAAATACCTGATTATCAATTAATTAAGTTTATTTTAAATAATCTTTTTCGTATATTTAATTCATAATCAATTAGTTAAAGTGCAAAAAAAACCTCATTT